>Ga0160446_100045_pt1 | contig 128446 bp, 110 predicted proteins | sample HID1973I_E1MG_FD_108200 | JGI IMG/M metagenome (GOLD analysis project Ga0160446, IMG submission 108200) | Enriched mosquito-associated microbial communities from UW Madison campus, WI, USA - HID1973I_E1 MG | ecosystem: Host-associated > Arthropoda: Insects > Digestive system > Unclassified ...
CCCGCGAGACGATGTTCTCGGACGCGATCAGCTCGATCTCGTCGCGCTGGCGACCCAGCTCCTGCCGGATCGCGCCGAAAATCTCGGGGTCCCGGCTGTCCAGCGTCTCGGTGAAGAATCCGGCAGGCTTGATCTGGTTCATGCATTCTCTCCCATGATCGGTTATCCGGTCCAGCCGAGCGCGGCCGAGATGCAGTTCATCGTCTGCATCAGGGCGACCGGCACGCCTTGACCGGGTTGATTGCGATTGTCGCGCAAAAGCTTGATCTGCAGGTCGTGGACGCGGTCCAGTTCGGCGCGCACACGCTCGAACCGCGCCGACATGTTCGGGAAGCGCTGGCCAATGGCACCGACACCGGTCAGGAACATGACCGCCGCGCAGCTGTCTTCGTATTCCTGCCGGATGCGACCAAAGATGTCGCGGCCGGATTCGGCATCCAGAACCAGCGCGCGATAGTGGGCGGCGACCTCCATGTCGGCGTGAAACAGCGACTTTTCGGTTTCGTCCACAATCAGGCGGAAGACGCGGGATTCCTGGAACATGCGGCGCAAAAGCGCGTCGCCCTCGGCCTGGCGAAAGCGCCGGAAAGTCGCGATGGCCGAGCCGAAACCATACCAGCCCGAAATCAGATGCCGGTTCTGCGACCAGGCAAAGACCCAAGGGATCGCCCGCAAATCGTCCAGGCTTTGCGCGCCGAAACGGCGGGCCGGGCGCGAGCCCATCTTCAGCATGGTCAGTTCTTCGACCGGACTGGCCTGGTTGAAATAGTCGATGAAGCCGGGCCTGCCCAGCAATCCGCGGTAGGCGGTGCAGGACATGTCGGACAGCGCTTCCAGCGTATCGTTGAATTCCGGGTGCACCGGCTCGACCGCGCTTGCAAGGGACTGGGCCATCACGGATGAGGCCAGCAGTTCCAGCTCATACTGGGCGGTTCCGCTATTGGCGAATTTGGAGGAGACGACCTCGCCCTGCTCGGTCGTGCGCAGCCGGCCATTGACCGTGCCACTCGGCTGGGCGGCGATGGCGCGTTCCGTCGGCGCCTGCCCGCGGCTGACCGAGCCGCCGCGACCGTGGAAGAAGATCGGCAGCAGCCCATGCGAGGCCAGGACCCGCGCGATGCTGCGCTGCGCCTTTTCCAGTTCGCGACTGGCGCACAGGAAGCCGCCATCCTTGTTGCTGTCGGAATAGCCCAGCATGATCTCGATGCGGCGGCCTTCAGATTCCAGGCTGCGGCGGGCGATCGGAACGCGCAGCAGCTCTTCAAGGATCGCGGGTGCGGCGCGCAGATCCGCGATGGTCTCGAACAGCGGCACGACGCGCAGGTCCAGCCGCTCGGGGCCAAAACCGGCATGGCGCGCCAGCAGGAACACCCCCAGCAGGTCATCACAGGACCGGGTCATCGACAGGATGAACGGCCCGATGGCCAGCGGGTCCGCACCGAAACGGACATCGCGCATTAGGGCCAGCAGGTCCAGCAGCTCAACCGCCTCGGGCGTCAGGCGGTCACGATCCAGGCCGGGCAGTTCGTCCTGCGCAAGCTCGGCCCGCAAGCGCCGCGACCATTCCTTGCTGCCATAGTCCGGCGATGGTCCCGACAAGCCCCAGATCGAGGCCAGAGCGCGGGTCGTCACCGACGAGTTCTGCCGTATGTCCAGCGTGACAGTGCGAAAGCCGAACACCTCGGCCTGCCAGCGCAAGGGCCGGATCAGACGCTCGGCCAGCCGGTCGGCGCCGATGCTGCCCAAGGCCGCCTCGATCTTGCGCAGCTCGGCGATATAGTCCCGGACATGGGCATAAGCCGGGCCATCCGGGGTCGCCGAAATGCGGCGGCCAATGGCGCTGAGCGCCTGGCGGAACAGTTCGCCCGGATTGCGGCGCGCCTGATCCGGGGGCAAGGGCGCCGCGTCGATGATCGATTGCAGACTGTTCCGGGTCTGGACCGACAGGCTGGAAATGGCGCTGCTGATGCTGAGCTGGCGTGCTGCCAGCTCAAGCCCCTGACGATAACGGTCCAGTGCAGCCTGCCGCGACAGGCCAAGCGCGGTGCGGGTGGTTTCAACCGTGACATGCGGATTGCCGTCGCGATCCCCACCGATCCAGGAATGAAAGCGAACCAGCGGTCCGGCCTGATCGGGCAGGCCGTGTTCGGGCGCCACCGCGTCCCGGAAGCGCCGCACCAGATTGGGCACGGCGTCGAACAGGCTGTCGCGAAAGAACTGCAGGCCCCATTCGATCTCATCGACAGGGGTCGGGCGCTGGCGACGCAGTTCGCCGGTCAGCCAGAGCAGGTCGATCTCGCTTTCCAGATCCTCGATGATCTCGGCCCTTTCGGCTGCCCCCCGCTGGTTTTCCAGCGCGGCAAGCAAGCGAGAGATGCGCCTGTGGATTTCAAGAACGGTGACGCGTTTGGCCTCGGTCGGGTGCGCGGTCAGGGTGGGGCCGACGCAAAGGCCCTGAAGACCGCGCCAGAATACCTCGGGCGACATCGGGGGACAGGCGTCCAGCACGCGTGCGAAGCTGCCCTCGACCGCGGCCGGACCTTCATGCGCCTCGACCAGGCGGCGAGAGCGGATGGCGATGTTCTCGTCTATGATCTTCAGCAGGTGGAACCGGATGTTCAATGCCTGAAGGCAGGCGGTCACGTCCCGGCTTTGCGAAAGATCGCCCCCCTGCCCCGACAGAAGCGGCAGAATTCCCGGCGCGCGGCGGGCAATCACCTTGCGCCACAGCGCGTCCATCTCGGCCCGAAGCCTGTCGCCATAGGTGCATGGCGTGTCTTCCGGCGGGCGGGGTCCGATGCGTTGAGCCCCGCCCTGCATCAGTTCACCCTGTCGCGCGGGCGGCGTCCTGCAAAAAAGTCCTCAAGGTTGTCGATGACCCGAAAGCCCATGGCCTCGCGCGCTTCACGGGTGGCGCTGCCCAGATGCGGCAGCATCACCAGCTTGTCGCAGTCACGCAGGCTGGGATTGATGCGCGGCTCTCCATCGAAAACATCCAGCCCTGCACCGCCGATGGCGTCGAACCACAGCGCCTGGGACAAGGCTGTCTCGTCCACGACCTCGCCGCGCGCGGTGTTGATCAGGAAGGCATCGGACCGCATCATCCCCAGCCGCCGCGCATTGATCAGGTGCCGGTTCTCGGCCCCGCCCGGACAGTGAAGCGAGATGAAGTCGCAAAGCGGCATCAGTTCATCCAGGCTGTCGACCTGCGTGGCATTGCAGCGCGCCAACACCTCGGGTGCGATCGGGCTGCGGTTATAGGCCAGGATTTTCATTCCAAAGCCGTGATGCGCTCGCGCCGCCATTTCCTGGCCGATGCGGCCATAGCCCACGATCCCCAGCGTCTTGCCAGAAACCTTGGTGCCGACAAGATGGGTCGGCCGCCAGCCGGTCCATTTCCCGGCCCGCAACTCTCGCTCGCCCTCGCCGGCGCGGCGGGCGACCATCAGCAGCAGGGTCATCGCCAGATCGGCGGTGCATTCGCTGAGCACGTCGGGCGTGTTGGTCAGGACGATGCCATGCCGGTTCACCTGCTCCAGATCGACATGGCTGTAGCCCACGCCGAAATTCGCGAGGATCCGCGTCTGGGGGCTGTCGACCTCCAGCGCGGTGGGGCCGATCTTGTCGGTCACGGTCGGCAGGATGGCATCATACTCCCGCATCGCGGCCCGAAAATCCTCGGGCCGCATGGGGGTGTCGTCGGTGTTCAGCCGCACGTCGAAGATCTCGCCCAGGCGCGCTTCGACGGCTGCCGGCCAGCGGCGCGTTACAAGGACTCGGGGTTTCGCTGCCATCACTGCCCCCTATTGCATGACGCGGGCGATGGTTTCGCCGATCACGGCCGGATTCTCGGCCATGGTCACGCCCGCCGCTGTCAGGATCTCGACCTTTTCCGAAGCGCTTTCCCCGAAGGCAGAGATAATAGCCCCGGCATGGCCCATGGTTCGCCCCTTGGGGGCGGTCAGCCCCGCGATATAGGCCACCACCGGCTTGCTGATATGGTCGCGGATGTATTCCGCCGCCTCGGCTTCCTGCGGACCGCCGATCTCGCCGATCATGCAGATGATGTGGGTCTCGTCATCCTTCTCAAAATGCGCCAGCACATCGCGGAAGGACGAGCCGTTGATCGGATCCCCCCCGATCCCCACGCTGGTCGAGACACCAAGCCCGCGCTCTTTCAGCTGGGCCGCCGCCTCATATCCCAGGGTGCCCGAGCGACCGATGATGCCCACATTTCCCGGCAGATAGATATGGCCCGGCATGATGCCCAGCATGGCCTTGCCGGGGCTGATCGTACCGGCGCAGTTCGGCCCGGTCAGGATCATCCGCCGCTCCTTGGGATAGCGGTACATATAGCGTTTGACGCGGATCATGTCCTGGGCCGGGATACCGTCGGTAATGCAGACGCAGTAGCGGATGCCCGCATCTGCGGCCTCCATGATGCTGTCGGCAGCGGCGGGCGGGGGCACGAAAACCAGCGTCGCCTCGGCCCCGGTTTCGGCCACCGCCTCCTTGACGGTGTTGAAAACCGGCACCCCTTCGACTTTCTCGCCGCCCTTGCCCGGCACGACGCCGCCGACGACATTGGTGCCGTAATCCAGCATTTCCTTGGTGTGGAAGCGGGCCATCTTGCCGGTGATGCCCTGGACGATCACACGGGTTTCGCGTTCAAGGAAAATGCTCATCAGACCACCTTCAGGTTCGGGTTGCGTTTCGTGTCCGCGCGCCATGCCTGCACGGCGCGTTCGGCAGCCTCCATCAGGGTGGTGGCGCGGATCAGCGGCAGGCCGCTTTGCGCAAGGATCTTCTGTCCTTCCTCGACATTGGTGCCGGCAAGGCGCACGACGACCGGCACGTCGATCGGCTCATCCCTGAGCGCGCGTACGATGCCTTCGGCTACCCAGTCGCAGCGGTTGATGCCCGCGAAGATGTTGATCAGGATCGCCTGGACATTCTTGTCGGACATGACCAGCCGGAACGCGCGAGAAACACGTTCGGGCGTGGCGCCGCCGCCAATGTCCAGGAAGTTCGCAGGCTCTCCGCCCGCCAGCTTGATCGTGTCCATCGTCGCCATCGCCAGGCCCGCGCCGTTCACGATGCAGCCGATATTGCCGTCAAGGCCGACATAGGACAGGCCGTGGTCCGCAGCGCGGGATTCGCGCGGGTCTTCCTGCGACTTGTCGCGCAGCTCCATGATCTGAGGATGGCGGAACAGCGCGTTGTTGTCGAAGGCCATCTTCGCGTCCAACGCCAGCACGCGGTCATCGCTGGTCAGGACAAGGGGGTTGACCTCGACCATGGTGGCGTCCAGTTCGCGCAGGGCGCGATAGCAGCCGCGAAGCGTGCGCACCATCTGCTGGATCATGCCCGGCTTGATGCCCAGGGCGAAAGCGATCTCGCGGCATTGGAACTCCGGCAGGCCGACGGCGGGTTCGACGACCGCGCGGATCATGCTGTCGGGGCTTTCGGCCGAGATGTCCTCGATCTCCATGCCGCCTTCGCTGCTGGCGATGATCATGACGCGCTGCGTGGCGCGGTCCAGGACGAAGCCCAGATAGATTTCGCGGGCGATGGGGACCGCAGCCTCGACATAGACGCGGTAGATGCCCTTGCCCTCGGGACCGGTCTGATGCGTGACAAGCTTCTGCCCGAACATGTTCTCGGTCACGGCCTGGATTTCGTGGTCGCTGTCGCAAAGCTTGACGCCGCCTGCCTTGCCACGCCCGCCGGCATGAACCTGCGCCTTGACGACCCAACGCTCGCCACCGATTTCGCGTGCCCGATAGGCGGCCTGTTCGGGACTATAGGCCAGCGCGCCCTGCGGGATGCCGACGCCGAACTGGCTGAGAATTTCCTTGGCTTGGTATTCGTGAATATCCATTTTCGCCTCCTCCCAAAGGCGCGCTTATTCCGCCGCGACAGCCGCCTGATATTGTTCCTCGAGCCGTTCACCGATCTGCTTCATGTCGATCCCGGCCCCCATCTCGTTCATGGCCCCGACGAAGCGCGTGACGATGTCCGTGATGGCGCGCTGGTTCAGCAGGTTCAGGATGCCGATCCGCACCTGCACCGGTTCGGAAAGCGTCGGCCAGATGCCGAAACCCTTGGCCCGGCAGGCTTGCACCAGTTCCATCTCGCGGCCCTTCAGGCTGTCCGGCAGGTTCAGCACGACCAGCGATGTCATGTTCGACGTGACCTTGCAGCCGGCCGCCGTCACCGCGTCGCGCAGCGCCGCCTCGTGGAAGGCATAGGACTTGGCGCGGCCCGCGACGGTCTGTTGCAGCGTGATGCGCAGGGCTTCGTGGAAAGCGGCCACCGCATAGGCGCTGTGGGTGCGGTGATAGACACCCTTCTCGGCATCCTTGCCATCGATGATGCCCCAGTGACGCGCCTCAAGAATGGGGTGGTGCACGAAGGTCCGGCAGCCCGTCCGGCGCAAGTTCTGGATATAACGGTCGGTGAAGGACACCGGCGCATAGGTCAGCGGAAGACAGCAGATCCCCTTTTGCGGACAGGAGGCCCAGCCATCCACGCCGGGATAATCGTCGATGCGGAAGTCCTCGACCCCCAAGGAGGACACGGCATCGATCAGCCCCATCACATCATACGCCTGGCAGGCATCCGAGAACCCGCGCAGATCGTTGATCCGACCCGAACCGGTTTCCCAATGCGTCATCGCCGCCCATTTCGGCTGATGCTTGGCCAGCGCCGCCTGAACGATCTCGCCCGTGACAGACTGCCCATGCGGCACCGAAACGACAGTGACCGAGGCCGCCTTCGGGTCCAGCGGGCTCGCCGCCAGTTCCTCAGCCGTCGCGGCCTTCATCCGCAGCGTAAGCCCGTCGATCCCCGAAAAAGTGCCGTTGACGAAAACAACCACCTTGTCGCCGGGCAGCACGGCGCTGAACAGGCAGTCGAGCCCGCTCCACCCCGTTCCGGCGACGCCGAAGGTGTGGACGTTCGCTGTGCCCATGATCTCGCGCAGCATCAATTTGCTTTCGACCATGCCGCGCAGCACGTCGGCCTGCATATGGTCGGCCATGCCTGCGCTGGCAAAGCGCTGCAGCACGCGCGGGTCCGTGTTCCCCGGACCGGGACCGGCCGCAATGGTGTCGGGAATTTCAAGCTGCGGAAAGACGATCACTTCAGCCATGATGTTTCCTGTTGATTAATTATCTTTAACAAAAGGAAACACCTCTCGACAAATCTCACAACGGAAGATTACCCTGCCTTCGGGTATCCTTTCGGGTGGGCATTTTCCCACCCGGACGAGCAGGCCCAAAGACGTTTTGCGCTAGCTTCCGACTTTCGACCTAAGCCAAAGGGTGCCAATTCCATGATCCGAACCGTCCACAGTCTTGAACAGGCCGTGACTATCGCCATCGCGGACAGCAATCCGCTGGTCATGTCCGCGATGTCCGAACTGTTCCAGCGCGACTCGCGATTCTCTCTGCTGGCGACCTCGGCTTCGGCCGAAGGATTTCTCGCGAATGTCTCGCGCGTGCCAGCACAGGTCGGGATCATCGACTGGGCACTGCCCGCAATGGGTGGGGCCAAGCTGCTGGGCCTGCTGCGCGAACAGGCCGACGCGCCGCGGATGGTGATCTATGGCCAGCAATCCACTGACGTGCACCTGGCCGCGTTGGCGGCGGGGGCGGCGGGATTCGTATCGCGCAGCGACCCGGTCGAGACGCTACTGGACACCTGCATCGCGGTCGCCGCGGGCAAGATGGTCTTTCCCTATCTGGACGTGCGCGAGTTGCAGCGGAACCCGCTTCAGACCCTGTCGCGACGTGAACTGGACATGCTGGCGGCCTTGTCCAAGGGGCTGACCAATCGAGAATTGTCGCGCGAACTGGGCATCACCATGAACACGGTAAAGTTCCACCTGTCGAACCTTTACGACAAGCTTTCGGTGAAAAGCCGGGCCCAGGCGATCGCCTTCTACTACTCCAATCGTACGGGTGGAAAACTGTCGGAAACCGGTGAACACAGAGAGGGTGCCGAAGGCGAAAGATGACTTCTGGGAAAATTATTTTCTTGACCGGAAAGCATTGCCGCCTTTTTCCTGAGCACATTCCCTTTCCGGCAGGAGCATCTGGCCATGAGTTTCTTCTCCGTCGAACAAGCCCCCGCACGCCTGAACCGCAGCGAACTCGCGGTGCCCGGCAGCCAACCGCAAATGTTTCAAAAGGCAGCGGATTCCGCCGCCGACGTGATCTTCCTCGACATGGAGGACGCGGTCGCCCCGGATGAAAAACCGCAGGCGCGCAAGAACATCATCAAGGCCCTGAACGAGATCGACTGGGGCAACAAAACCATGTCGATCCGAATCAACGGCCTCGACACGCATTACATGTATCGCGACGTCGTGGACGTGGTCGAACAGGCCGGCGAACGACTCGACCTGATCATGATTCCCAAGGTCGGGACCGCCGCGGACGTCTATGCAGTCGACATGATGGTAACCCAAATCGAGGACGCCAAGGGCTTCAAGAAGCGCATCGGCTTCGAGCACATCATCGAGACCGCGCTGGGGATGCAGAACGTCAGCGAGATCGCCGCCGCCTCGAAACGGAACGAAAGCCTGCATTTCGGCGTCGCCGACTATGCCGCCAGCACCCGCGCCCGCACGACGGTCATCGGCGGGGCGAACGAGCATTACTCGGTCCTGACCGATGCGGATGCCAACGGCGCCCGCAATGTCCATTGGGGCGACATGTGGCATTACGCACTGTCGCGCATGGTCGTCGCGGCGCGCGCCAATGGCCTGCGCCCGGTCGATGGTCCCTTTGGCGACTTCTCGGATCCCGAAGGCTACAAGGCCGCCGCCTATCGCGCCGCCGTGCTGGGTTGCGAAGGGAAATGGGCGATCCATCCCAGCCAGATCGCGCTCGCGAACGAGGTGATGAGCCCGTCGACCGCCGAAGTGGAACGAGCGCAGCGCATCCTGGACGCCATGGCCAAGGCCGAGGCCGAGGGCAAGGGTGCGGTTTCGCTGGACGGACGGTTGATCGATTATGCCTCGATCCGGCAGGCCGAGGTGCTGGTCCAGAAGGCCCGGCAGATCGCCGCGTGAGCAACCACGTCCGTGACATGCGGGCCATGGCGCAGCGGCTTTACGGCTGCGCCATTGCGGCCGCTGACCCGGCGCTGGCGGTGCGAAGGCACTTCCAGCGCCACCCCGACCCCGACGATGGCGGTCGCAGCCATCTGGTCGCGATCGGCAAGGCCGCCCCCGCAATGCTGGCCGAGGCGATGAACCATGTCCGCAATCCGGTCTCTGCCCTGGCCGTAACGCATCGCGGAAACGAAGCGACGGTTCCCGGTGCGGTCGTCCTGACCGCGGGCCATCCCGACCCGGACGAGGACGGGCTGGAAGCCAGTCGCCGGATCATGGCCCTGCTCGCCAGCGCCACTGGTCCGCACGATCGCGTCTATGCGCTGATTTCGGGGGGCGGCTCGGCCCTGGTTCCCGCGCCCCGCGCGCCGCTGACGCTGCAGGACAAGCAGGCCGTTACCGCGATCCTGCTGGCAAGCGGGCTTGATATTTCCGCGATGAACCTGGTCCGCCAACAGCTTTCCGAACTGAAGGGCGGCGGCTTGTTGCGTCACGCAGCCCCCGCCGCCGTGGTCGGCCTGATCCTTTCGGATGTCATCGGGGACGACCTGGCAGCGGTCGCCTCGGGGCCGACCTCGCCGCCGCTGGGGGACCGGCAGGCAGCCCGCGCGCTGCTTTCCGGCACGGGGCTTCTTCAGGATCTGCCCCTGCCCGTCCGCGACCTGCTGAGCACCCCCGCAGAACCCGACCCGGTGCCCCAAGCGCGGAACTATCTGGTCGGCAGCAACGTGATCTCGCTTCGCGCGATGCGGGACGCCATCGCCCCGGGATGGGCCGGCCGGATCGTCAGCGATCAGCTGGTCGGAGATGTCGCCGATGCCGCAGAACGGATCGTTTCCGCCGCCCGGCAGGCACCGCCCGACCGGCCAACTGCGCTGATCTTTGGCGGCGAAACGACGGTAACACTGCGAGGTGACGGCAAGGGTGGCCGGAACCAGGAACTGGCGCTGCGCGTCGCGCTGGGGATGCGGGGGTGGAGCGGCCTTTGGACCTTCATGTCCGCGGGAACCGACGGGCGGGATGGTCCAACCGACGCCGCCGGCGCGATCGTCGATCCTGGCACGCTGGACCGGATTGCCGCGGCAGGGCTGGACGTTCAGAGCCTGCTTGCAAACAACGACAGCCATGCCTGTCTGTCGGCCGCAAATGATCTGCTTGTCACCGGGGCAAGCGGCACCAATGTCGCCGATGTCCAAGTCATGCTGATCAACTGAAGCCTCAGACCGGGGCAAGTGTGGCCCCCGCGATATGCCGCGGGGACGATTGGCTTCGGGTGCGCCCCTGTCAGTGCGACGACAGCGCGTGCTGGATCAGCGGCGACAACTCATGTGCGCCGTCCCAGATCATCTTCAGTGCGACGTAAAGGATGATCGCAAGCCCGACATAGGCGATCCAGCGCTGACGGTTCAGAAGCCGCGCGATATAGCTGGCGGCAAGGCCCATCAGTGCGATCGACAGGACAAGACCGACGACCAGCACCGTCATGTGCTCGCGCGCGACGCCGGCGACGGCCAGCACGTTATCGATGCTCATCGAAACGTCGGCAATGACGATCTGGGTCACGGCCTGCATCAATGTCTTTTGCGGCGCTCCGCCGCCGACAACGCCATCCTGGTTCAGGTCGCGGTCCGCCAAGGCCTCTTCCGCGGCATGTTCTTCGGCGGCATTGGCCCGCAATTCGCGCCACATCTTCCAGCAGACCCACAGCAGAAGCAGACCACCGGCCAGCAGCAACCCGACGATCTGCAGCAACTGCGTCGCCATGATCGCGCAGATGATCCGCATGACGGTGGCGACTATGATGCCGATGAAGATCGCGCGACTGCGCTGCTCTTTCGGCAGACCGGCCGCCGCAAGTCCGATGACGATCGCGTTGTCCCCGGCCAGGACCAGATCGATCCCGATTACCGCGAGCAGGGCGCTCAGCCCCTCGGGTGTAAAGATTTCCATGACGTTGATAGCACTTTCAGTTGAGGCGGTGACAAACGGGAAATTGATAACTGGAATGAGGTCGGCCGTGTCAAGTTGATCTGCTTCCCGTTTCTTAACCGCCCCCAAGTCTGGATTCTGCAGTGCCGGTTGCGGATAGTGTTTGCAACCTCGATTCTGGTGAGGATCGGCGTTGCGGCGATGCACGGCCTGCCCCGCTGCGCTAGTTGCCTGTAATGCCGGCATGGGCAGGAAACCGGAATCGCAGGGGTCAAGCCCGTGATGCGACCGGTCAAGGCAAGTACCTGTCCATGATCGGAACAGCCACAGCTGTTGGAGCAGGACCGCGGCTTGGGCGAAAATGCGCCGCCTTCTGCGCCCGACATGGCGGGTGGCGCGCGTGCCGCCCTGCTCGGGAAGCTTGGATCAATCCGCGCCGACGCAAAGCCTTGGGGGTTCCGCCACCTCGTCGGTCTCCGACCCGCTCAGCTGGGCCGCGGCCATAAGCGCCCGCAGCTCTGGCCGGCACGACCCGCAATTCGTCCCCGCGCACAGGGCCGTGCCCAGATCTTCAAGGGACACAAGCCTCTGGCTTGCGATGGCGCGCAGGATGGTGTTCGCGCCGACCCCGAAACAGGCGCAGATGATCGCGCCTTCATCTGGTTTGTCCGCTCCCGGCCTGCCCGCCAGCACCTCTGGCCCACAATCCGCGCCAAGCGCCGAAGTAAGATGCGCACGGGAAAGCGCCACCGGCTCACGAGAGACGAAAAGCGCAGCCTGAAGCCGCCCGTCCGCGACATAAGCGAGGCGCAGGATACCCTGCCGGGGGTCGCTGACGACCAGTGGCGCGATATCAAGGCCGAACATCTCGCGCCCTTCGGCCAGCCAATCCACAGGTGTACGGGACGAGGCAAGTTCGACCTGCTCGCCCCGGTCAAGCGTGGCGCGCGCCCAGTACTCGCACCGCGGCTGCACCGGTCGGGTCGATACCGCATAGCCATGCCAGGCGGCCACGAAGGGCCGAATGGCGACGGGCGCAGATTTCAGCGCCGGCTGTCCCGAGACGGGATCCGTCAGCGCCGGCAGCAGCGCGCCGATGCGCCCCGCGGGCGCGGTCTCTCCGGTCCAATGGATCGGCGCAAAGGGATGACCCTGCGCCACGCGCTCGGTGACAAGAACCCGCAGAATGGCGCGGCCTTGCGGGCTTTCCACCTCGGCCAGCGCGGCGGGGGTCAGGCCCAGTCGGGCCGCGTCAAGCGGATGCAGTTCAAGAAACGGTTCGGCCAGGTGTCGGGACAGGCGTGGAGAAAGGCCGGTCCGCGTCATCGTATGCCATTGGTCGCGGATGCGCCCTGTATTCAGGCGGAACGGGTAGTCCTGGTTCAGCGGCTGAGGGTCACGGGGCGTGACGGGAACCAGCCGTCCGCGACCGGACGGCGTGTGGAAACGGCCATCTCCAAAGAAGCGGCCACCCTGCTTCCCAGCCCCCTGTGGCCAGAGAAATGGCTCCAGCCGGTCATAATCCGCGGTCGAGATATCAGCATGGGCCGAGATATCGAAGTCGCTGCCCAGCCCACCCGCGATACCGGACAGCGCCGCGTGCTCAGCAAAAATTTGCGCCGGGCCGTTCCAGGCAAAGGCCTCGGGCCAACCCATCCGGCGGCCCACCTCGGCCAGGATGCGCCAGTCATCGCGCGCCTGCCCTGCTGGCGGCATGATGCGGCGCTGACGACTGATGCGGCGTTCGGAGTTGGTGACCGTGCCGTCCTTTTCGCCCCAGCCTGTGGCGGGCAGCAGGACATGCGCCAACCGTGAGGTATCGGTCTGCGCCGCCGTTTCGGAAACGACCACAAAATCGCAACCCGCAATCGCCCGCGCGACCCGGTCCGCATCGGGCATCGAGGCTGCCGGATTGGTGCATATGACCCATAGCGCCTTGATCCGCCCCTGCTCGACCGCGTGAAACATGTCGACGGCCTTCAGGCCAGGACGCTCGGCCATGCCGGGTGCGCCCCAGAAGTCGCGGACAGCCCGGCGATGGTCGGGGTTCTCGATGTCCAGGTGGCAAGCCAGCATGTTGGCAAGACCGCCCACCTCACGTCCGCCCATGGCATTCGGCTGGCCGGTGACGCTGAATGGGCCCATACCGGGCCGACCGATGCGCCCGGACGCCAGATGGCAATTCAGGATCGCGTTCACCTTGTCGGTACCGCTGTCCGATTGGTTGATCCCCTGTGAATAGACAGTGACCACCTTTTCGCTGCCGCACCACAGGTCGTAGAACTGCCGCAACTGGCTGTGCGCCAACCCCGTAGCCTGTGGCGAGACCGCATTTGCCGCGGTCAGCGCATCCTCGAGGTTATCGATGTCATCACGGCAAATGATTGATCTGCGCGACAATTCTGACAGCAGCAGGTTGAACAGAGCGGCATCCGAACCCGGCGCGGGTCGCAAGTGCAGGTCCGCAATGTCGCAGGTCGCGGTGCGGCGCGGATCGATCACCACGACGCGCAGTCCTGGCCGCTTTTCCTTTGCGGCCGCCAGGCGCTGATACAAAACAGGGTGGCACCAGGCAAGGTTTGAGCCGACCAGCACGACCGTATCGGCCAGCTCCAGATCCTCGTAAAGCCCCGGCACGGTATCGCTGCCAAAGGCGCGCCGGTGCCCCGCGACCGAAGACGCCATGCAAAGACGAGAGTTCGTGTCGATGTTCCCGGATCCGATGAATCCCTTCATCAGCTTGTTGGCGACATAGTAGTCTTCTGTCAGCATCTGACCCGAGACGTAGAAGGCTATCGAATCCGGGCCGTGGCGGGCGATCGTCTGCGCGAAGCGGCGGGCGACAAGGTCCAAAGCCTCGTCCCAGGTGGCAGCCCGCCCGCCTATCTGCGGCACAAGCAGACGACCGCCATGCCCGACCGTCTCGCCAAGGGCCGATCCCTTGACGCATAACCTGCCCAGATTGGCCGGGTGATCGGGGTCGCCCCTGACACTCAAGCCACCCTGACCATCAGTATTTGCAAGCACCCCGCAACCAACGCCGCAGTAGGGGCAGGTCGTGCGGATTGTCGGTTTCGCGGGATGCGTCATATCCAACCCTCACTCGGCGGGAACGGCCAAAGGTTGCTCATCCGCCGTATCCGGGATGCGCGCGGGTGAGGTTTTGTAGTGGGTCGCATAGATCATTGCGCCGACAAAGGTCAGGCCGCCGACCATATTGCCCAGAACCGTCGGAATTTCGTTCCAGATCAGGTAGTCCATGATCGTGAACTTGCCGCCCAGCAGCAGTCCGGCGGGGAACAGGAACATGTTCACGATCGAATGCTCGAACCCCATGTAGAAGAAGATCAGGATCGGCATCCACATCGCCATGATCTTGCCCGAGACGCTGGTGGACATCATCGCCGCAACGACCCCGGTCGAGACCATCCAGTTGCACATGACGGCCCGCACGAACAGGGTCAGCATCCCCGCCGCGCCATGGGCGGCATAGCCAAGCGTCCGCCCCTCGCCGATATGGCCGATCTTCTGGCCGACCTCGTTCGGAGCCTCGGAAAACCCGAAGGTCACGATGATTGCCATGAAGACGGCGACGGTGAAGGCACCGGCGAAATTCCCGGCGAAGACCAGCCCCCAGTTGCGCCATAGCCCCTTCATCGTCACGCCGCGGCGGTGGTCGATCAGCGCGAGCGGAACAAGTGTGAAGACCCCGGTCAGAAGGTCGAAGCCCAGCAGGTAGAGCATGCAGAACCCGACCGGGAACAGCAGCGCGCCGATCAGCGGATTGCCCGTGTTCACCGTAACTGTCACAGCAAAGGCCGCGGCGAGGGCGAGGATCGCGCCTGCCATATAGGCGCGGATCATGGTGTCGCGGGTGGACATGAACACCTTCGCCTCACCAGCGTCGACCATTTTCTTCGCAAAATCAGTAGGATTGATGTAAGACATGATATGACTCCTCAGGCTGCCCGGCGGGCCATCAATTCGGCGCTGATCAGGATGCGGCCATTTTCGACGCGGATCGGATAGGTGCGGACGGCGCCTGAATCTGCGCCCTGCGCCTCGCCCGAATTCATGTCAAAGACCCAGTTGTGCAGGGGACAGGTGACGCGATCGCCATGGACGATCCCTTCGGAAAGCGGGCCGCCCTTGTGCGGGCAGTGGTCGTCCAGTGCAAAGACCCGGTTATCGGCGGTGCGAAACACCGCAATGCAGCCCTGCTGCGTTTTCACCACGCGCGCGCCCTGCTGGGGCACATCCGAAAGCGCGCCGATATCGATGAAACTGGTCATTCGGCTGCCTCCAGCGTCAGGTCTGCAAGGGGGCCCCATTTGGGCGTTTCGGCGGGGGTGGACAGCTCGGCCCAGGGGTCGGTGCGATAGACCGACTGGCTGATCTCGAAACGCTCGACCAAGGCCTTGCGGTTTTCCAGATCATCGACGACCTGCGCCTTGATCCAGTCAAGGCCGACCTTGCCCATCCACTTCCAGAGCCGGTCCAGATATTTGCCGTTCTCACGGTAAAGCTGGGTCACTGCCAGGATGATCTGGATGGTTTCTTCCTCGGAGGGGGTGGAGGCCAGATGCTCTGTTTCCTTGACCTCCATCCCCGCCGCGCCCCCGATCGATATGTTGTAGCCAGAGTCGACGCAGACGACGCCGATATCCTTGCAGGTCGCCTCGGCGCAGTTCCTAGGGCAGCCGCTGACGCCGAGTTTCAGCTTATGCGGCGTCCAGGAACCCCACATGATCTTTTCCAGCTTGATGCCAAGCCCGGTCGAATCCTGCGTGCCGACGCGACAGAATTCCTTGCCGACGCAGGTTTTGACCGTGCGCAGGCCCTTGGAATAGGCGTGGCCCGAAACAAGGCCCGCCTCGTTCAGATCGGCCCACATATGCGGCAGGTCTTCCTTCCTGACGCCCAACAGGTCGATGCGCTGACCGCCGGTCACCTTGACCATCGGCACGTTGTATTTGTCGGCGGCATCCGCGATCGCGCGCAATTCGTCCGGAGTGGTCACGCCCCCCCACATGCGCGGCACGACGGAATAGGTGCCGTCCTTCTGGATATTGGCGTGGTTGCGTTCGTTGACGAAACGCGACTGCCGGTCGTCCTTGTACTCCAGCGGGTATTCGGCCAGCAGGTAATAGTTCAGAGCGGGACGGCAGGAATGGCAACCGCCGACGGTCTTCCAGCCCAACTCCTGCATGACGGCGGGAATGGATTTCAGCCCCATAGTCTTGATCAGGCGACGCACGTCCTCATGCGTGTGATCGGTGCATTTGCACATGCCGTCGGGGGCGTCCTGCACCTCGCCGCCCAGAGCAAAGGCCATGATCTGTTGCACCAGCCCCGTGCAGGTGCCGCAAGAGGCGCTGGCCTTGGTGCAGGCGCGCATCTGGTCCAGCGTGCAGGCTCCGCCCGCGACCGCGTCCATGATCGAACCCTTGGAGACGCCGTTGCAGCCACAGATCTCCGCCTCAGGCGGCAAGGCTGCAACGGCCGCCATAGGGTCCAGCTTGGACCCTCCCTGGAAGGCCGGGCCAAAGATCAGGGTCTCGCGCATCTCACTGATGTCGGTTGCGTCCTTCATCAGCCCATAGAACCAACTGCCGTCGCCGGTCTCACCATACATGACGGTGCCGATGATGCGGTCGTCCTGCAGGACAAGACGCTTGTAGATGCCACGGCCCGGGTCGCGGAAGACGATGTCCTCTCGGCCCTCGCCTTCGGCAAAATCGCCCGCGCTGAACAGGTCGCAGCCGGTGACCTTCAGCTTGGTCGCGGTCTGGACCGGGGTGAATTCGGCGGCGTCACCCAGCAAGGTTTTCGCCAGGACCTTGGCTTGGTCGTAAAGCGGCGCGACCAGCCCGAACAGCTGCTTGCGATGTTCGACACATTCGCCCAACGCGAAGATATGCGGGTCGCTGGTGCGCATCGCGTCATCGACGACGATGCCGCGCTCGACCTCCAGATGGGCGTCATTGGCGAGGCGGGTTTCCGGACGGATACCGACAGCCATGCAGACCAGATCGGCGGGATAGACGGTGCCGTCTTCCAGCAGCACGGCCTCGGCGCGGTCGGTGCCAAGGATCGCCTTGGTCGCACCCTTGCAATGGACGGTGATGCCGCGCTTCTCCAGATCCTTCTGCAGCAGATAGCCTGCGGCTGGGTCCAGCTGACGCTCCATCAGGTGGCCCATCAGGTGAATGACGGTGACGCGTGCGCCGCGTGCCGCCATCCCTGCCGCGGCCTCAAGACCCAGCAGACCGCCACCGATCACGACGGCATCCTTGCCCGCCGTGTCCATCATTGCCTGCGTATCCTCGAGGTCGCGATAGGCCACGACGCCGGGCAGGTCCTTGCCGGGGACAGGGATGATGAAGGGGGCCGAGCCGGTCGCGATGACCAGCGCGTCATAGGGCGCGCCGCCCTTGTTCGAGTAGACGATCCGGCGCTTGCGGTCGATCTTGACCACCGGCTCGCCAAAGCGGCAATCAACGCCGTGCGCGGCATACCAGTCATCGTCATGCGTGACGATCTGCTCATAGGTCTTTTCGCCCGACAACACCGGGGACAGCATCAGGCGGTTGTAGTTCCCGCGCGGCTCGCCGTTGAACAGGGTGACTTCGTAGGCATCCGGGGCGGCGTCGAAGAGCTGTTCGAGCATTCTGCCCGAGGCCATCCCGGCGCCAATGACCACTAGTTTCTTTTTCATGGCTTGGTTTCCTTTCAGGCGGTTTGCAGGGCGGGGGCGCGGTTTAGGCGGCGGATCGAGACATGCATCCAGGTCAGGCAAGCGGCGACGAGCAGGAACAGGACCGCAAAGCAGCTGGACCACAGCCCGGTCGTGTCCTTCAGCCAGCCGAACAGCAGCGGCAGGACAAATCCGCCCAAGCCTCCTATCATGCCGACCAGCCCGCCGACCGCGCCCACGTTCTGGGGGTAATAGGTCGGGATGTGCTTGTAGACCGCCGCCTTGCCGAGGCTCATGAAGAAGCCGAGGACAAAGATGACCGCCAGGAAGACTGGCGTCGGAACGCCCGTGGGAATGGCAAGGATCGCGGTCGCAAGCAGCGAAACGGTCAGCGTCCAGTACATCACGGTCCGGGCACCGATCCGGTCCGACAACACCCCGCCATAAGCGCGGAAGATCGAGGCGGGGATGGAATAGGCCGCGCCGATCATGCCTGCCGTTTTGACCCCGAAGCCATAGACCCCGATCAGGTAATGGGGCAGCCAAAGCGCCAGCGCGACAAATGCCCCGAAGCTGAAGAAATAATAGGCCGAGAAGCGCCACACCTGCAGGTTTCGCAGCGGTGCGAATTCGGCCTTGAGGCTGCGCAACGGGGCGCGGGTGCCGCGTCGCTGGACGGTCACCGGGTCATCCTTGCTGAAGACCCAGAACAGGACCGCCGTCAGCGCCAGCGCACCGGCCCAGATCTGCGCGGTCGCCTGCCAACCCCAGGCCAGCATGACGAAGGGGGCCAGGAACTTGGTGACCGCCGCCCCGACATTGCCGACGCCGAAGATGCCAAGCGCCGTGCCCTGTCTGCCCGCGGGATACCAGCGCGAGACATAGGCGACGCCCACGGCAAAGGATCCTCCGGCCAGGCCGACACCAAGCGCGGCCAACAGCATTTGCGGATAGGTGGTGGCCCAGCTCAGCAGGAAGGTCGCGCAAGAAGCGGCCAGCATGGTCAGGGTATAGACGGTGCGCCCACCCATCCGGTCGGTCAGGACGCCCAGGATGATGCGGACCAGTGACCCGGTCAGGATGGGCATCCCGACCAGCAGGCCGAATTGCGTCTCGGTCAGGGAAAGCTCTTCGCGGATCTGGATGCCGATGATCGAAAAGATCGTCCAGACGGCAAAACAGACAACGAATGAGGTGGTCGAAAGACTCAGCGCGCGGCTGGCATCGTCGGTCGAGGCGGACATGGGTGCTCCGATGGCAAAACTGGGGTGCAGTGGCTGTCGGAAAGCGATGAACAAAGAACGTGCCGCCAAAGGGCGAACAGTCACGGCGTCAACGCTTTCGGGGATTCCGCGTCCTCGCGGGATCAGTCATGCCGCATCTTTGCGAGCGGGCCGGTGGCGCGCCATTGCGCCGGGCCATGACCAAAAGATGTCAGCATCGCGGCATCGCAGCAAGCTTTCGCGCCATTGCAGCATGGCGGGCGCATATCAGGCATCTGATCGACACGGAAATTGCGCGATTTCGCGGCAAACTGCCCGGCGAACGATCAGCCTTGGGTCAGGGCACCACCGGGGGTTCGAATGTGAAGCCGTCGAAGAAACGGTCGGCGCGCAGAATCATCTGCCCCTTTTCCGCCGGGACGACACGATCTTGCGACAGCGCACCTTCAAGCCGCAGGGACGCGCCAGGCAGCGCGGCGCCAGCAGGACGCAGATGCTGGCGGTAAAGATCGGTGCGAAAATGCGGCATCGCGCGCGCCATCGCCTCGGCCACGTCCAGCCCGCGACGCCGCGCGATCCTGTCCGCGATCATCGCCGCAATGCTTTTCCACGGAAAGCTGGCCGCTCCGGCGTGAAAGGCGATGAAACCCGGTGCCTCGCGCAGCTCTCCACCCGAGGCGATCATCAGCCTGCCGGCGAAGCCACGCTCTGCCAGTTCAGGAGGCAGGTCCAGATAGGCGGGACGCGACAGGATTTCAGATGCAAGGGCGCGGTGGCCGAGTTCGTCCAGCCAGCGTCCGGCCCGCCACAAGGCCCGCATCAGCGCGCCGGTCTCGTCCGGGCGGGTGTCGGCAAAGTCGCGGCGCAGGACCAGTCCTTTTTCCGGCGCCGCCGACCAGATGGCCGCGCCGGGCAGAAGCAGGGCTGCGCCACCGCTATCGACGGCGAATGAGGCCCAGGGCTCGCCCACGCAAAAGGCGTCCACCTCGCCCGCGGCCATGACCTCGGCCATCTTGGGAGGCGGCACGGTCACAAGCTCAAGCTCGGCCGCGCCAAAGCCGCTGGCCAGAAGCCAATGGCTGACCAGTTCCAGCTGCGTCGAAAACAGAAACGGCACGCCCACGCGCAACCGGCCCTGCACGACCCGACGCAGGGCACGGCCAGCGGCCAAAGCATCCGCGAAGTCGAAAGGATGCCCGATTGCCCGCAACTGCTGCTCGATCCGGTTGTTGACGGCGATGGCCTGACCGCCCTGCGACAGGAACATGACCAGGTCGAAGGCCGGCAGATCCGGACCCAGCCCCAGCGCCTGTCCGACAGGCATCGGCACCAGCATATGCGCCGCGTCGATCAGCCCCGCCCCCAGCATGTCGCGGCTTTGAGCCCAGGCCGTCAGGCGGACCAGGTCCAGCTGCAACCCCTCTTCCGCGGCAAAGCCCATTTCCTGCGCAATGACCAGCGGGGCCGCATCGATCAGCGGCAGATAGCCAAGGCGCAGCCGGGTCAGCGGCATGTCAGCAGCCCCGCCGCCATCACCAGTTGCTGGGCGATGTCGGCCACGCGCTTGCCCTGATCCATCGCGGTCTTGCGCAGCAGCGCATAGGCGGCCTCTTCATCGATCCCGCGCGCTTTCATCAACACTGCCTTGGCGCGGTCAATGATCTTGCGCTCTTCCAGCGCGGCGCGGGTTGCGGCCAGTTCCGTGCGCATCCGCTGGAACATGTGGAAGCGCGCAATCGCGGCGTCCAGGATCGGCTTGATCCGGTCGGGGCGCAGCCCGTCCACGACATAGGCCGATACACCCGCCTCAATCGCGGCGCGGGTCAATTGCTCGTCCGAGCGGTCGACGAACATGGCGACCGGTCGTTCGGTCGGGCCAGAGGCCAGCGCCAGTTCCTCAAGAATGTCTCGGGAGGGATTTGCAAGATCGATCAGCACGACATCGGGCCGAAACTCGGCGATCTGGCGGGCCAGACCGGTTTCCTCGGCGATGATGCGGATGTCATGGTCACCCAGTTCGCGCAGCCCGTCGACAATGGGCAATGCGCGTTCCTTGTCGGGTTCGACGATGACGATCGTAAGACGCTTTTCCATGCCCGGCCCAGTGGATCCGCCCCCGCCTTGCCATTCCCCGTGTGTCAAAGGCAACGCAGGGCAAGGCGCCAAGGATCCGATCCCGCTGCACTGCCGCATCCTTGTGCAGAGCTTGCGACGGTGACGGATTTCAGGGCAGATCAGGCGGCGAAGATCGCGTCAACGATCTCGGCCTCGATAGCGGCGATTTCGGCGCTGCCACGCCGCACGGGGCCGACGCGCAGGATATCGACGCGGTGCAGGATTCCGCCCTGCCCCAGCACGATAACCCGGTCGGACAAGGCCACGGCCTCGGCCACGTCGTGGGTGACAAGGACGGCAGTGAAGCCCGCTTTGGCATGCATGTCGCGGATCAGGTTCTGCATGGTCAGCCGCGTCAGCGCGTCCAGCGCCCCCAATGGTTCGTCAAGGACCAGCAGCTTCGGGTTACTGACCAATGCCCGTGCCAGCGCGACGCGCTGACGCTGGCCGCCGGACAACTGCGCGGGCCAATCCCCGGCCTTGTCGGAAAGCTGGACCGAGGCCAGAGCGCATTCCACCGCCGTAGGATCGGGCCCTTCGCGCAGGCCGACCGCGACATTATCGGCCACTGAGGCCCAAGGCAGCAGGCGCGGTTCCTGGAACATGATGCGCAGGCGGTCTCCGGCCCGTTCGGCTGGCACTCCGTCCACGGTCACGCTGCCAGTGGTCGGGCGGTCCAGCCCCGCGATCAGGCGCAGCAAAGTGGACTTGCCGCAGCCGCTTTTCCCGACGATCGACACGAACTCGCCCGGCCGAACCTCAAGGTCGAGGTTGTTCAGGACGCGGTTCCCGTCGAAGCTGCGCGAGACATTCGCCAGCCTTACGGTGACGCCGGTATTCTCGCGCAGCATTGGCGGGACCGGGATGTCGCGGGGCAGGATGTTAACGGCCTGCATAGGCGGGGCTCCATTGCAGCGCGCGGCGTTCCAGCGCGCGGGTCAGCGTATCGGCAAGCTTGCCAAGTGCCGCGTAAAGCAGGATCGACAGCACGACGACGTCCAGCACCATGAATTCGCGGGCCTTCATCGCCATGTAGCCAAGCCCCGAAGATGCTGAAAGCGTTTCGGCCACGATCAGCGTCAGCCACATGATCCCCAGCCCATAGCGCAGCCCGACAAAGATCGACGGCAGCGCCCCCGGCAGCACGATCCGCCGGAACAGTTGCCGCCCGGTCATGCCATAGGCCCGGCCCATCTCGATCAATTGCGGATCGACATTGCGGATGCCGTAAAGCGTGTTCAGGTAGATTGGAAAGAATACTCCCAGCGCGACAAGAAACAGCTTCGCGCCCTCGCCAATCCCGAACCACAGGATGACCAGGGGGATTAGCGCCAGGTGCGGAATGTTGCGGACCATTTGCAGGGTCGAATCCGTCAATGTCTCGCTAAGTCGGGAGACGCCGTTTCCCACGCCCAAAGCAAAGCCGATGCCGCCCCCGACCAGAAGCCCGGCCAGCGCGCGCATGGCCGAAACGCCCAGATGGGTGAGCAACTCCCCCGACAGCGTCATTTGCACCGCGGTCGACAGGATCGTCGACGGGCGCGGCATGATGGTGTCGGCGATCAGGCCTGCCGCGCCCGCGATCTCCCACAGTGCAAGGATTGCGGCCGGGACGGCGTAAGGCAGCAGGCTTTCCGCCTTGGGAAGCCGCAGCCGCCACCCCGCGCTGCGATCCCGGGCGGGACCAAGGCTGTCAGTCAGACTCATCTGCTATCTCCGTCAGCTCGAGGTTTGCGGGGTCCAGACAACCGAAGCGATGTCAAGCTGGCGGGGAATGATGCCCAGCTTGTAGAATTCGTCAGCGACGCCCTGTTCATAGGTGACGTGCCGATCCTCGACGAACCCTTGCTTGCCCAGATCGGCGCCCTTGCGGGTCAGCGCGCGTTCCAGAACCGCCTCGCTTAACCCCGTTTCCTTGGCGAAAGTCTTGATCGTGGCGGGCAGATCGGCCTGGCCCTGCTCACCAACCTGACGGATCGTCTCGACCACGCGGCGAACCAGAAGGGGATTGTCCTTGGCGTAATCCTTATTTGCGGAAAAGAAGCCGTAATCCGGCTCGACAATGGCGGTCGTCTGCAGGACGCGTGTGTTCGGGCGTGCTTCGGCCATCGCGAAATATGGATCCCAGATCGCCCAGGCGCCAATCGCACCGGCATCGAAGGCGGCAATCGCGTCTGGTGGCGACAGGTCCTGCGGCTGAATGTCATCCAGCGTCAGCCCGGCCGTCTGAAGCAGCTTGATCGTCGCATAATGGGCCGAGCTGCCACGTTTGAAAGCGACCTTCTGGCCCTTCAGGTCCGCAAGCGACTGAATGGCCGAGTCCCTCGGAACCAGGATCGCATGGCCTTCACGGGATCCTTCGCTTGCCCCGACGAACACCAGGTTGCCGCGCGCCGCATGGGCGAAGATCGGCGGGACGTTTCCAGTATAGCCAAAATCCAGTGCCCCCGCCGACAGAGCCTCAAGCAGCGGCGGACCCGAGGTGAACTCGGACCAGCTGACGGAAACGCCCTGATCGGCAAAGGTCTTTTCGAATGCCCCGGCCCCCTTCACCAGCCCCAGAAGACCACCTTTCTGCCAGCCGACGCGCAGCTTGGTGGCGGGTGCTGCCCGCAGCAGGCCCGGGGCGGCCAGCGCCGCCAGCCCGAAGCCTAGCGCCGTGCGGCGCGTGAATGTCGTCAAGGTCATGGGCTTTGATCCTTTTACAGGGCGTGCAGGATCGGCGCGGCACTCTCGCCTCGCACCGGGACAGGGTAATCGCTGAGGTATGGCGCAAACTGGCCAACGGCACGGCTCAGGCGGGCGCGCGCGGCTTCGTCCACCAGCTTACCGCCGACGAAGTCCCGGTCCGAGACATAGACCCCGGTGGCCAATGGCTGCGCCTCGAAAAAGCCGAAAAGCGGGCGAAGCTGATGTTCAACCACCAGCGCATGGCGGTCGCCGCCGCCGGTGGCCGCCAGCAGAACAGGCTTGCCGTGCAACATGCCCGGATCGAGCAGGTCGAAGACATGCTTGAACATGCCGCTGTAGCTGCCCTTGTGGACGGGGCTTGCGATCACCAGCGCGTCCGAACGGACAAGTGAGGTGACAAGCTCCAGCGCCTCAGGGGAAAGATCGCCCAGCTGGCGCGCCGCACCAAGCGAGGGGCCAAGCTCACTCAGGTCAAAGACCTGGCCCACCGCGTTGAAGCGGTCCGCGGCAAGGTCCACGGCCTGCTCGACAAGGGCCCGCGTGCGCGAGGGCGCAGAAAAGCTTCCGGCAAAACCGGTGATGGTCAGGATCGACATGATGATCTCCTGTGGTTCGAGGTGATTCCAGCCCTTCAGGCCGGGTTCGCTGCACGGCCCTCGGACAGGCCGGAATGCCGCAGAATGGGGGCAAGGATAGCGCGTTTGGCGATTTCGCGGGCAATCGACCGGGCGTGTGCCGCACATTCCGGCGCGCCGATCAATTCCCCCACATGGCCACGGGCGAGGGGTCCGGCGACCAGAATGCGTTCGCTTGCCTGACCCCTGACATCCAGTGCGCGGCAGGTATCGGTTGTGGCCAGCCCCAGCCCCAGCGGATCGGGGGCAATCATGCCCAGCCGGGCCAGAGCGGCAAGCGCCGGGTTCCAGTCGATACACCGTCCTTGCGCAGGGCCGGTGGTCACGACGATCTGGTCAAAGACGCCGCTGACCAGATCCTGCCCGCCACGGCGCCGCCAGGTCACGCGGACACCGTTCCATTCCCGCTCGGCCGAAATCAGATGCGCGGCCTGATAGTCCAGACGCCCGTCATCCTCCAGACGGTCCAGAATGGCGCCGATCTGCGGCGCAAGGCGATAGCGGTGGACGTCCCAATAGGTGCGCAGGTGACGCAGCAGGCGCGCGCGGGCCCGATCATCCAGCCCGGACCAGATCTGCTGGCCCTGCGTGCGCAATCGGGACAGCGTCGCGTGCCAGCTTTGCCCGCGCGCCTGATCGTCCACGATCGCGTGGCGGACCCGACGCAGCAACTCGGCCACGCTGGTGATCGGCGTCTCGGTAAAGTCCTGCGTGCTTTCCTGTGCGACGATCCCGTGCGACCGAGACCGCAGACCGTGACGCGACAGGCAGGTGATGCTGCCTTCGAACCCCTGCCCGTCCAGTGTCGCGATGACATCGGCGGAACCCAGCGCCGCGCCCAGGACCAGAACACGCGCATCGCGGCGGATACCCGCGATCCGCACCGGGTCATAGGGATCGGCCATCAGCTCGGGCGCGCCGGTCAGCCCGGCCAGAACCTTCGGCACCGCCGGCGGCGGATGTCCCGTGGCCAGCACCAGAAGATCGGCCCGGATCCGGCTGTCGTCCGACAGCAGAAGCACCAGCGCACCGTCGGGCGCGCGCTCGATATCGCCGACGCGGGCGCGGATATGCCGGATCCTGCCCGCGCGCAGATGCGGCGCGATCCTGTCGGCCACATATTCGCCGAACAGCTCGCGGCGCGGGAAACGCTCGCCCTGCGCGGTCAACGAGGAGGCGTCGTGGTCCAATCGGCCTTGCGCCTGTCCCTCGGCGATCCAATCGGCAAAGTCCTGGGGCCGGTCAGGGTCCATCGTCATGCGATGCGCCGGGACATTGATCCGGTGCGCGGGCTCGGTCGTCGAATAGGCCAGGCCCCGGCCCAGTTCGGCGCGCGGCTCGACCACGGTTACGATCGCCTGCACATGCATCTCGGCAAGTTGCCAGGCCAGTGAGGCGCCGGTGAAGCCGCCACCCATGATGACGACGCGCAGGCGCGGGGACTGGATCATGTTCATGCCCTAACCTCCTGTCACCAGAACCGGGCGCGGCATGATGGGCTCAGCCGCGGGGCGATAGTCATTGCCGACCGTCTCGCCAAATGGGCCCATGTTCGCGGCCGCGCTGGGTTGTGCCACCGGATGGTCCAGCGGCAGCAGCGGCAGCACGCGTTCGCCGAAGCTGTAGGCTTCCTCAAGATGCGGATAGCCCGACAGGATGAAGGTATCGATCCCGATGCGCCTGTATTCGTCGATACGCTCGGCCACGGTTTCGGCGTCGCCGACCAGCGCAGTGCCCGCCCCACCCCGGACAAGGCCGACCCCCGCCCACAGGTTCGGGCTGATCTCTAGCCCGTCGCGGCGACCGCCATGCAGTTCGGCCATACGCCGCTGGCCGACCGAGTCCATCCGGGCGAAGGTTTCCTGCGCGCGGGCGATAGTGGCATCGTCCAGCTTGCTGATCAGGCGGTCCGCTGCCTGCCATGCCTCGGCCTCGGTCTCGCGGACGATGACATGCAGGCGGATCCCGAAGGTCACTTCACGTCCTTCAGCCTCGGCCAGGCGGCGGACGCCCTCGATCTTGTGACGGACCTGCTCGGGCGGCTCGCCCCAGGTCAGGTATTTGTCGACCTGCTTGGCCGCCACGGCGTTCGCCGCCTCCGACGAGCCGCCAAAGAACAGCTTCGGCCCGTTTTCCTGCAATGCCGGAAACAGAAGCTTCCCGTCCACGATCCGGAAATGCTTGCTTTCGTAATTGACGGTCTGCCCCGCGAGCAATGCCTTATAGATGTCCAGGAATTCCCGCGTCACCTCGTAGCGTTCGGAATGGCTCAGGTGGATGCCGTCGCCCGCATTCTCGACCGGATCGCCGCCGGTGACGACATTGATCAGCAGCCGGCCACCCGAAAGCCGGTCCAACGTCGCGGTCATGCGCGCGGCCAATGTGGGCGATTGCAGCCCCGGACGCACCGCGACCAGAAAACGCAACTTTTCGGTTTGCGAGGCCAGAGCGGCGGCCACGATCCAGCTGTCTTCGCAACTGCGGCCCGTCGGCAGAAGGACGCCATAATAGCCCAGAGAATCTGCCGCCTGCGCGATCTGCCGCAGATAGGGCAGGTTCACCGCCCGCCCACCATCGGCAGTGCCCAGATAACGGCTGTCGCCGTGGGTCGGCAGGAACCAAAGGACCTTGATCTTTTGCGGAGCGGGAATGGTCATGTCCGTCCTTTCGTCGTTGAGCTTGGACAGGCGCAAGGGGCGCCGCGGCTACGAGGAAAGAATACATCAAATCACTACTGAGTATATAGAGATTTAGGAGTTTCCAGAAATGAAGATGGTTTTCCTCTCTCATGCCCCTGTGCTGGAAACCTGTTTTCGGCATGGGATCACGGCAAGAAGGCAGTTCGGAGAGATCGATGATAGTCAGGTAAGCGTTCGTAATTACGAGACAAATCCTCCGTCACCTTGCTTTTGCATCAGATCTTGGAAGTACGAGTGATGACAAAGCGGGCATTGCCTCCACCCACGCGACCGCCCATCGCGCCTTCCGCGCATGGTTGAGACATGTCCCCGACCTCCCTAGATTGAAGGATCAATCCTCAGACCAAGGAACCCGCTTCATGCCCCCTGCGCGCCCAGGATCAGCCGCACCCGCCCCGGCCGATACCCGGCCGATGACGCGCCGGGAAAGCGAGATCGGCCGCTTTGTCGCTGACCGCTATGGCATCCGCGGCACTCTTGCCCTGCATCGCGCAGCCATCGGCGCAGACCTGCTTCGCGCCCCGGCGAACGTGGCGTTGTCGCCCGTTTTCCTGCTGTTGCGTTTCGTCGCGATGATGTTGCGCCTTTGCGGCGCCCGGGGCGCAGCCAGCTGGCTGGACCGTCGCCAGATCTTCCTGACCACCGATGTCGCGCGCCGCATCGAGTCGGATCTAACCGAACTGCTCACGCACCTCGATTCGCAAGGGATCGCGCCCCGCGCGCCCGCTCCCTTGATCCAAAGCGCGATCCGATCCTATGCAGAAACCCGCAACGCGGTTTCTGAGATCACCACCTCGATCATCGTGCTTCTGTCGGGCTTCCTGATCTTCTATCAAGCGACGCCCGGCGTTTTGTCCTTGGCCACCCCCATCGCCGAAATGCGGGCGCACTCCCACGCGGTCGCGGACTTCGCGCTAGGAAGCTGGGCGGGCGGGATGTGGTATTCGGTTTTCCCGACGCAATTCTCGACGCTGGAACTTGTGCTGACAGGAATCGTGCTGTCCGTCTTGGCCGCGCTGATCACGACCTTTGCCGGAATCGTCGCCGATCCCGTCCAGGTCTGGAGCGGCATCCACAAGCGGCGCCTGCTGCGGTTGATGGCGCGGCTTGACCGGCAACAGGACGCCTCGGGGCTTGGCCGCGAACATGTTCTGGCGCGGCTGGGCGATCTTGGCGACCTTGCTTCGTCGATCTGGCGGGCGCTGCGCTAGGCCCGCGCCTTCACCGCGAAATCACGCGCATCCTGCGGGGCGGTGCCCAAGCCACCCGCTGCGGACAGGTCAAGCGCCGGAAAATCCCGCGCGACCAGTGCTGGCAACGAGCTGCCGCCCTTCACTGCCTCGGCGCAAAGCGCCTTGATCCTGGCCTGTGCTTCAGGACGGGGCATGTGCCGGGCCAGCGCAAAGGTGAATGCCTCGGCATGGATCAGTCCCGTTCCATCATCGATGCCGCGTGCCATCGCCGCCGCGTCCGGCGCAAGACGCCCGGCGACATCCAGCGCCAAGGCCATCGCGCGGCCGGCCGAAATGCAAAGCTGCGGCAGGGTCATCCATTCGACGAACCAGGCGGAGCCGTCGCGTTGCTGCCGGTGCAGCCCCGCGCCCTGCATCGCGCCCGCCAGCGCTACGGATTGCCGTGCCAGCGCAACAAGGACCGAAGGGCCGACGGGATTTTGCTTCTGCGGCATGGTCGATGATCCACCGGCACCCGAGATGCGGATTTCCTCGATCCCTGACTGGGTCATCAGGATCAGATCCTCGCCCATCTTGCCAAGGCTGACGCAAACTCCTGCCATCCAGGCGGCAAAGCCATCGATGCGGTCGCGTTCGGCGTGCCAGCTGTGGCCGGGATCGGCCAGTCCCAGCGCCTCGGCCAGGGCGGAGCGCACCGCCGGCCCTTCGGAACCCATCGCGGAGAGCGTTCCGGCCGCTCCGCCCAAAGAGACCGTCGCCAACTGCGGGCGCAGGGCCGCTAGCCGGTCCCGATGCCGCATCAGGGGATGACCCCAACCCGCCACCACGGCTCCGAAGCTGGTCGGTGTCGCTGCCTGCCCATAGGTCCTCGCCGCCATCGGCAGTTCGGCATGGGTTTCGGCCAGCTCTCCGAGGGACCGGATCAACTGGCCAAGCCGGTCGTCCCAGATCTCGATCAGGCGCCGCAAGCGCAGGGCAAGCGCGGTTTCCATGATGTCCTGGCTGGTCGCACCCCAATGCAGGAACTGCGCATGTTCCGGGGCCTGCATCGCCTTGCGAAAGGCTGCGACCAGCGCCGGGACCGGCACACCGTTGGTCGCAGTCTCAACCGCCAGTGCCGAGGGGTCGATCTGCACTTCGCGGCTGGACCGGTCGATATAGGCGGCTGCGGTTTCGGGAATGATGCCAAGCCCGCCCTGTACCCGCGCCAGCGCGCCTTCGACCAGAAGCATGGCGCGGATCTCGGCGCTGTCGGTGAACAGCGCAGCGCTGGCCTCGTCGCTGAAAAGCTGACGATAGATGGCACTGTCGGCGGCGGAAGCAGGCATGGATACGGTCCTTTGGATCGGTCGAAGCCGGGGGGCTGTCTGCCCCCCGGTCCCCCCGAGGGTATTTTCAAAACAGTGAATGGGGTGAAGGGGATCAGGCCAAGGGCGGACGCAAGCCAAGGATCTGTCGCGCCTGCTGCCAGTTTGCGACGGGGCGTTCGAACCTGTCGCAGATCTCGGCCGCGCGCCTGACGAGCGCCGCGTTCGAGGGAGCAAGCCGGTCGCGGTCCAGGCGGACGTTATCCTCGAGCCCGGTGCGCGCGTGGCCACCGGACGAGATCGCCCATTCGTTCAGTTGGATCTGGTTCGGACCAATCCCAGCGGCGCACCAGGGCGCGTCCGGGCCAAAGAGGCGCTGCACCGTATGGATATAATAGTCGAAAACATCGCGATCCGCGGGCATCGCATTCCTCACGCCCATCACGAACTGGACATAGGGCCGGTCCTTGATCCGACCATCGGCATGCATCCGGGCCGCCTGCAGGACATGGCTGAGATCGAAGGCCTCGATCTCGGGCTTCACATCGTGGCGGATCATTTCGGACGCCAGCCAGTCGACCAGATCCGGTGGATTTTCGTAGACACGGGTGGGGAAATTGTTCGAGCCCACCGAAAGCGAGGCCATGTCGGGGGCCAGAGGCAGCATCCCGCCCCTGGCCTGACCGGCGCCCGAACGGCCGCCAGTCGAAAGCTGGACGATCATGCCCGGACAGTGCTGCTCCAGCCCTTCCTTGAGGCGGGCGAAGCGGTCCGGGTCCGAGGTCGGTTTCCCCTCGTCGTCACGGACATGGCAATGGGCGATCGTCGCGCCGGCCTCGAAGGCTTCCTGCGTGGATTCGACCTGTTCGGCGATGGTGATCGGCACCGCCGGATTGTTTTCCTTGGTCGGAAGCGATCCGGTGATCGCCACGCAGATAATGCAGGGCCGGTTCGTCAGATCGCCCATCCTGTCCTCACATGTCGAAGAATACGGTTTCGTTCTCGCCTTGCAGGATAATATCGAAGCGATAGGTGCCGTCACCGGTTTTCCGGGCGATCAGCGTGTTCACGCGCTCGCGATGCTCGATCCGTTGCAGGACCGGGCAAGACTCGTTGTCCTCGTCCTCGAAATAGATCCGGGTCTGAAGGCCAAGGTTGATCCCGCGGGCAACCACCCACAGCGCGACATGCGGCGCCATCATGCGGCCATCCGGAAAGGGAACGCGGCCCGGCTTTACCGTCTTCAGCGTCCATTCACCGCTGTCGAAATCGGCAATGATGCGGGCCCAGCCGGAGACGTTCGGATCCGCCCCGCCGCGCGGGTCATTGCCGGGATAGATCCCTTCGGCGTCGGCCTGCCAGCTTTCGATCAGCGCATCGCGCAGGATCATGCCCGCCCCGTCGCGCACGGTCCCGATGATGGTGATCGCCTGCCCCTTGGCACCATCGCGGATCGGGCTTTCGCCCAGATCGACCGGATAGATGCCCGCGTTGCCCAGCTTGTTCGGCGTCAGGCCGATATGGACATAAGGTCCGGCCGTCTGCGAGGGGGTTTCCTTCAGATAGTCCAGCTTCTGCATCACAGACCCTCCTTGCGGTTTTCGAAGAACGACTGGCGACGGCCGCGCAGCACGATGTCGAACTTGTAGGCAAGGCAATCCATCGGGATCGCCCTGTTCAGGTCCAACGGCGCGACCAGGGCCTGAATGGCGCGGTCCTCTCCGATGGTCTTGATGATCGGGCACCGCTGGATCAGCGGATCGCCCTCGAAATACATCTGGGTGATGAGGCGCTGGCCGAATCCGGAACCGAAGACCGAGATGTGGATATGCATCGGGCGCCAGTCGTTGACCCGGTTCGGCCAGGGATAGGCGCCGGGACGGACGGTCAGGAACTCGTATGAGCCATCGGGACCGCTGATGGTGCGCCCGCAGCCGCCGAAATTCGGGTCAAGCGGCGCGGCATAGCCGTCCTTCTTGTGGCGGTAACGGCCCCCGGCATTGGCCTGCCAGATCTCGACCAGAACGTTGGGAACACCGCGGCCGGTTTCGTCAAGCACCCGGCCATGCATGATGATCCGTTCACCGATGGCGGGTTGGCCAGTGAAGTTCAGGATCAGGTTGTTGTCGAGATTACCGACCATCGAATGGCCAAAGGCCGGGCCGGTTTCCTCGCTCAGGGTCGAGCCAAGGGCGACAAGTGGCCGGAACGGCGCACGCGTCATCGAGGTCTTGTAGCCCGGCGTATAGGCGGCGGGGTGCCAGTCGCGGTCGCGGAAGAACAGGGGCCCGCGGTCGACTTCGTTGTTCTGGGTCATCACTTGCTCTCCATCTCCGCGAAGGTCTCCTTGGCGATCTTGATCGCATGGTTGGCGCGCGGCACCCCGGCATATATGGCGACGTGCAGAAGGGCATCCAGCACGTCCTCCTTGCTGGCGCCGGTATTGGCGGTGGCGCGGATATGCATTGCCAGTTCGTGATCGTTGCCCAGCCCGGCCAGCAGCGCGATGGTCAACATCGAGCGCTCACGGGCCGAGATCGTGTCGCGCGCCCAGACCGAACCCCAGGCGGCTTCGGTAATGAGCGTCTGGAAGGGTTCGTCGAAGGCGGTCTTGTTGGCCTCGGCCCGGTCGACATGGGCGTCACCAAGCACCCGGCGGCGCGTGACCATGCCCTGATCGAATCGTTCGGTCATTTCGAATTTTCCCTGAGAAAGTCCCGGAGGATCGCGGCGAATGCCGCGGGCTGCTCGACGCAGGGCAGATGGCCCGCATCGGGAATGACGTGGAAGGCGGCGCCCGGGATCAGGTCGGCGGTGGCCTTGACCAGTTCGGCTGTCGAGGATCCGTCCTGATCGCCCGCGATCACCGCGACCGGCAAGGAAAGGCCACTGGTCGCCGCGGTCAAATCAGCCGAAGCCAGCGCGCGGCAAGCCCCGACATAGCCGATGGCCGAGGTCCGCAGGACCATGTTGCGCCAGGCGGCCAACTCGGGGCGCGCGCGAAAGACCGGGGCGAACCAACGCTGCATGATGATATCGGCGATTGCGCCGATCCCGGTCGACTGAACGGCGGCGATGCGCTCGGCCCAGCTTTCCTTTGTCCCCATGCGGACTGCAGTGTTCGACAGGACCGCCGCGCGGACCAGGTCGGGACGGAGCGCCGCCAGCGTCTGCGCGATCATGCCGCCGATCGACAGGCCGACGAAAACGACGGGGCCAACGCCAAGATGTTCGATCAGCGCGACGGCATCCTCAGCCAGATCCTCGACACCGAAATCGCCGCCTTCGTCCGACAGGCCGTGCCCGCGCTTGTCAAAGCGGATCGCGCGAACCTCGGGCATCTCGGCAATAAGCTGGTCCCAAAGCCGCAGGTCGGTGCCCAGCGAATTGGCGAAGACGACGACAGGCCCATCGGCCGGGCCGTCAATCCGGTAATGCATCGCGCCCCAGGGGCGGGTCAGAACTTGCATGATGCTCTCCCTCTTTCCATAATCTCGCATAACGGTTCCGGCTTGGATAATGCAAAATCGGTCATGATGGATAACCATTCTGCTATGCATCCTGGGGTCAAGTTGCGCCATATCCGCGCCTTTCTGGACATCGCGGCCGAAGGTGGTCTGTCTGCGGTCGCCCGCGCGCAAGGCATCACCCAGCCCGCCCTGTCCCGCACCTTGGCCGAGCTTGAGGCGCTGCTGGGTCAGCCGATGTTCCTGCGCCAGGGCCGCAGGCTCGTCCTGACCGAAGGGGGGGCGGTCTTTCGACGCCACGCACTGACCGCCATCCAGGCGCTTGAGGCGGGTGCAGCGGCCTTGCGTCCCGGTGTCAGCGGCACCCTGCGGGTCGGCGTCCTGCCCACGGTCGCTACGCGGTTCATGCCGCGCGTGGTGCTTCGGTTCCGCGACTTGCGCCCCGAAATCCTGCTGGCCGTCGAGACAGGTCCCCATTTCCACCTGATGCGGATGCTACGCGAAGGTCTGGTCGACCTCGTCGTGGGCCGCCTGCCCGGCGCGGCCGAGATGGCCGGCCTAAGCTTCGACCATCTTTACGAAGACGAAGTCGTGCTGGTCGGGCGCGCCGACCATCCGTTTCGCCATCGGCCAGCGCAAGAGGCCCTTGCGGCCTCTCCGGTGATCCTTCCACCCACCACCGCACTTATCCGTCCGGTGGTGGAAGATTATCTTGCCGCGAACGGCCTTGCCGGGTTGCGTCCCGCGGTCGAGACAGTGTCGCTGGCCTTGGGGCGCGGGATATGTCTCAGCTCGGACGCGCTGTGGTTCATTTCGCGCGGCGTGGTGGCGCATGAACTGGACCGCGGCGACCTGGCGATCCTGCCCACCGGAGCGCGTTTTCTGTCGGGCGCGGTCGGGATGACGCAACGTCAGGGCAGCGCTCCGACCGGGCTGGCCGATTTCGCGGAAATCGCCCGGGAAGTGGCCCGCGAGCGGCCCTGAACCCTCATCCCATCGACGATCCGGCGCAAGCTTGCCGTCCTCGCTTTGCCATTTACCACCATCGATCCCGCTGATAGTGGCCCCGCGTTCGGACCGGCGCGAGGAGCACGGTTCCGCATTCCGGAATTCGAGGAGGAACTGCATCTTGGTGACGGATGGACATAAGCGCCTGCTGGCCGGCGCAGGCTGGATCTCCAGCCTTTGCTGGGTCGCGGTGGTGCTGGACGGGTTCGATCTGGTGGTGCTCGGCGCCTTGATCCCAACGCTGACGGGCGGCGAATCGCCCTTTATGACCAAGCCCGAGGCGACCTTCGTTTCGACGATCAGCCTTGTCGGCATGACGCTGGGCGCCCTGTTGATCGGGGCGATGACCGACCGCTTCGGACGGCGCAAGTCGATGATCTGGGCCGTGGCCGCGTTTTCGCTGGCGACCCTCGCCTGCGCCTTTGCCCATGATTGGGTTCAGCTTGCGATCTATCGCTTCCTGGCGGGTTTTGGTCTGGGCGGCTGCCTGCCGACCGCGATTGCGCTGGTGACAGAGTTCTCGCGTGGGCAGGCCGGAAAGGCCTCGACCCGGGTGATGACGGGCTATCATGTCGGCGCGGTTGCGACCGCGCTGCTTGGGCTGGCCTTGTTGCCCACCCTGGGCTGGCGCGCCATGTTCATCGCCGGTGCGCTCCCCGGTCTGGTGCTGGTGCCGCTGATGCTGATGCACTTGCCGGAATCGCCCGCCTTCCTGTTGGCCAAGGGTCGCCGGGACGAGGCCGAGGCCATCGCCCGCGCCAACGGCATCTCGATCGAAATCGCCTCTGCCCCGGTCGAAGGTGTTCCGGCGCAAACCGCAGGCGCACTATTCCGTGCCCCCCTGCTGCGCAACAGCATCGGCATCTGGGTCACCTCATTCATGGGGCTGCTGCTGGTCTATGCGCTGAATACCTGGCTGCCCACGCTGATGATCCAGGCCGGATACGGTCTGCAACAGGGCCTGCTCCTGCTGCTTCTGATGAATATCGGCGCCATCTGCGGGCTTCTGGTCGCGGGGCAGGTCGGCGACCGGATCGGGTTGAAGCCCGCCGCGATCCTGTGGTTCCTGGCAAGCGCCGGTTTCCTTGCCGCGCTTTCCGTCAAGGTTCCGGCGCTGGCGCTTTACCCGCTGGTCTTCGTCACTGGCTGCTTCGTCTTCTCGGCTCAGGTGCTGGTCTATGCCTATACGGCTGCGAACCACCCGCCCGCGATCCGGGCCACCGCACTTGGAATGGCGGCGGGGATCGGGCGGATCGGCGCGATCTCGGGTCCGCTGCTGGGCGGAACGCTGGTTTCGCTTGGCGTCGGACACCCTTGGGGCTTTTATGTCTTTGCCGTCGTGGGCCTGCTGGCGGCGATCGCCATCACCACGACGCAGGTGATGAAACAAAAGGTCTGAACGACCCCTTCCCGCGCCCGATTTTTTTTCGGGCGCCGGACCTGGGCAAGGACGCGCCATGACCCGGACCCCGCAGACAGGTATCCCGCATTACTACCTCTATGGGGACCGGGATCAGGATGTCGAACTGGACTTCCTGCATGTCGAGCCGATCCTGGACCGCAGCGGTCCCAACGGCTGGCGCATCCAGGCCCATGCCCATCCCGATCACATGCAGATCATGCTGATCCAAAGCGGCGGCGGCACCATCCGGCTTGAGGATCGAAGCCAGTCGATCCCCGCCCCCGCCGTGCTGGTCCTGCCTGCGGGTTGCGTCCACCAGTTCGAATTCGACCCCGGCACCGACGGCTATGTCGTCACTGCGGCCCTTGGCTGGCTGAATGCCGCGACGGCGACCGATGCGCGGCTGGCTCTTGCCGTCGCACGCCCCGCCGTGATGGGTCTGACCGGGTCCGGTGTCGACATTCCCGCGGTCATCGATACCTTCCATTGGCTGCACCGCGAGTTCATCTGGTCCGCCCCTGGGCGTCGCTCGGCCATCATGGCCCTGTTCATGCGGCTTCTGGTGATCGTCCTGCGGCTTGGCATCGCCCAGGAACCGACCGAGCTTGCCCCCGCCGACCGCGATCAGGATCTACTGATCCGGTATCGCGCACTGGTCGAGGCTCATTTTCGGGACCAGCGCTCGCCCTCTTTCTATGCCGCCGAACTGGCGGTGACGACCGCGCGGCTGAACGCCGCCTGCAAGCTGCGCGCGGGCCGCACCGCGACCGAGATCCTGCATGAACGCGTCCTGCTCGAGGCCAAACGCTACCTGATTTATACCGACAACAGCGTAGCGCAGATCGCACATATGGCAGGCTTCGACGACCCGGCCTATTTCAACCGCTTCTTCACGCAGCGCGTGGGGCTTTCGCCGGGAGCCTTCCGCCGACAGGGCGGGACCGACTGACGATCCGTCCAATCTTTCCGACGCCTCGTCCATTTCGTGGCAGGATGGCTTGCGCCATTTTGCCGCAGATCATGAGCGGCACGGTTTCGCCGCTCGAGGAGGAGAAAGATCATGCGCCATCAGGTCTGCATCATTGGCGGCGGTCCGTCCGGGCTGCTGCTTTCATTGCTTCTGCGCCGCGCGGGCGTGGATGCGGTCGTGCTGGAACGGCGCTCTCGCGACTATGTCCTGTCCCGGATCCGGGCGGGCGTGCTGGAACAGGGCCTGTGCGACATGCTGCGCGAAGCCGGCATCGGTTCACGGATGCAGGCGGAAGGTTTTGTCCATGACGGGACCATCATCACCGCCCACGGAACCACCGTTCATATCGACTTCAAGAAGCTGACCGGCAAGACCGTGACCATCTATGGCCAGACCGAGGTCACGCGCGACCTGTATGAGGAGCTGGACCGCATCGGCGCGCCCGTCTTTCACGAGGCCGAGGATGTCGCGATCCACGACGCCGACAGCGACGCCCCCCATGTCACCTTCACCCACCAAGGCCGTAGCCATCGCGTCGATTGCGATTTCATCGCCGGGTGCGACGGATTCCACGGTGTCAGCCGCAACACCATCCCCAAGGCGGTACGCCGCGAGTTTGAGAACGTCTATCCCTTCGGCTGGCTGGGGATTCTGGCCCATACGCCGCCGGTTGCGGACGAACTGGTCTATTCCGGGCATGAGCGCGGCTTTGCGCTTTGTTCGATGCGCAATGCCAATCTCAGCCGCCATTACCTGCAAGTTCCGCTGACCGGCAAGGCCGGGGATTGGAGCGATGACGCCTTCTGGGCCGAGCTGCGGCGGCGCCTGCCCCCGCATCTGGCCGAGACCCTGGTCACCGGACCTTCTATCGAGAAAAGCATCGCGCCGCTGCGCAGCTTCATCTCCGAACCGATGAGCTGGGGGCGCATCTATCTTGCCGGGGACGCCGCGCATATCGTGCCCCCGACCGGGGCCAAGGGGCTGAACCTTGCCGCCTCGGACATCCATTACCTGTCGAAGGCGCTGATCGCGCATTACGCGGGAGACGAAGGGCTGCTTGCCGCCTATTCCGCCACCGCGCTGGCGCGCGTCTGGAAAGCCTCGCGCTTTTCGTGGTCGCTGACACGGATGCTGCACCACTTCCCGGCCGAAGGATCGTTCCTGGCGCGGATGCAGGCGGCCGAGGTCGATTACCTTGCCCATTCCACGGCGGCCCAGACAGCGCTGGCCGAAAACTATGTCGGCCTGCCCTACTGAATGAAAAACGCCCGGCCTATTGGCCGGGCGTCTTTTTCTTATCCCTTGCGACCCTTGGCAAAGCCGGTCTTGCCGGTTTCAGCCTTGCGCCGCGGCGCGGGCTTGGCCCAACCGGCCTTCCCTTCGGCCTTGGCAGGCTTGCTTTTGGTCCAGGGGGCCACCGCGTCATTCGTGCGCTTGCCCGATTTTTCCGCCGTGGTCCAACGCGCCTTGCGGGCAGCCGGGGCGGCGGCTTCGGATTGCGGCTGCTCTTCGCGCCATTCGCCACGCGGGCGTTTTTCGAACGAGCCCTCGGGCTTCTTCTTCGGATAGCCCTTCTTGGCGGGCGCTTCGCGACGGGGTGCCGGGGCCCCGCTGCTGCGTTCGAAATTGGGCATACCGGGATGACGGACCATCATCAGGCCCTCTTCCAGCTCGGTCGCCTCGCCAAAGCGGTCGGCGGCGGCGGCAGCGATCTGCACGAAGCTTTCGTGATCACGCACCTTGATCGCGCCAATGACGTCCTTGGTGACACCCCCTGCTTCGCAGATTTTCGGCAGCAGCCAGCGGGCCTCGGCCCGGCCAGAATAGCCGACGGAAAGCGAGAACCAGACCGAATCCCCAAATTCGCGCGGTTCGCGCGGGGCGCTCGGCGCCGGACGCTCGGTCATCACAGCCAGTTCCTCGGCAGCGGGGCGGCCTTCGCGCCACAGCCGGATGAAGGCCGCGGCGACTTGCTCGGCCCCGAAGCGCGAGATCAGATCCCCCGCCTGCACGGCATCGTCACCGACTTCTTCCAGCAGCGCGGGATGTTCCAGCATCCGCGTGTCGTCCTTGGCCCGCACCTCGTCCGCCGAGGGCGCACCGGACCATTCGGCCTCGATCTTGGCGAATTTCAGCAGGCGCTGCGCCTTCTTGTATTCCGGCGCGATCACGATCAGGGCCGAGACCCCCTTGGACCCGGCGCGGCCCGTCCGACCAGAACGGTGCAGCAGCGTTTCGGCATTGGTCGGCAGATCGGCATGGATCACCAGTTCCAGCCCCGGCAGGTCGATGCCGCGCGCGGCCACGTCGGTCGCGATGCAAACCTGCGCGCGACCGTCCCGCAGCGCCTGAAGTGCGTGGCTGCGTTCCTGCTGGCTAAGCTCACCCGAAAGCGCAACCGCCTTGAAGCCGCGATTGGCCATGCGTGCCAGCAGATAGCTGACATTCGCGCGGGTCTTGCAGAAGACGATGGCCGTCTGCGCCTCGTACAGCCGCAGCAGGTTGAAGATCGCCGGTTCGCGGTCACGCGTCTGCACGCTGATCGCACGGTATTCGATGTCGCCATGCTGGCGAGCCTCGCCATGCGCAACAATGCGCAGCGCGTCGCGCTGGAAATCCTTGGCCAGCTTTTCGATCGCCGGGGGCACGGTGGCCGAGAACATCAGCGTCCGGCGCTCGGCCGGGGCCGCTTCAAGAATGAATTCCAGATCCTCGCGGAAACCAAGATCCAGCATCTCGTCGGCCTCGTCCAGGACCGCGGCGCGCAGGCCGGACAGGTCCAGCCCGCCACGTTCGATATGGTCGCGCAAGCGACCGGGCGTACCGACGACGATATGGGCCCCGCGCTCAAGCGCACGGCGTTCGTTGCGGTAATCCATGCCGCCGACACAGGTTGCAATGCGCGCACCTGCCTCGCCGTAAAGCCAGGCCAGTTCGCGGGCGACTTGCAGCGCCAGTTCGCGCGTCGGTGCAATGGCCAGCGCCAGTGGCACCTCGGCAGGCGCCAGGGTGTCGCCATCGCCCAGGATGTCGGGTGCCATGGCCAGGCCAAAGGCCACGGTCTTGCCCGAACCGGTCTGGGCCGAGACCAGCAGGTCGCGACCGGAAGTATCATCCGCCAGGACGGCATCTTGCACGGAGGTCAGGCTGGCATAGCCCTTGGCTGCCAGTGCCGCGGCCAAAGGCCCGGCAATACGAAGTTCTGTCATGTTTTCGCCAGAAAAGGGGGTGCCGAACACCCGATGAGCGGCACCAGACCCTTCGCGGCAGGGAACCAAACCCTTCGCCGCTCCGGACACGCGGAGCCAAAGGCCGCCGTTTAGACGACCCTGCTGCATAAGTAAAGGCGCTATTCGCCCGGCTGGCCCTTCCCGCGCAGGCCTGACCCAGCGTCACGCCCCTCAAGCACCGATCTGCGCGAGGCATAAAGCAGATAGAATGCCGCGGCGAGGATCAGCCAGATCGCCGTCATGCGGAAGACAATCATCGGCAGGCTGGAAATCAGGTAAAGGCAGCACAGGATGCTGAGGATCGGCAGTACCGGGAACAGCGGCACGCGGAACCCGCGCGGCGCCTCGGGGCTGCGATAGCGCAGGATGATGACGCCAAGCGACACCACGGTAAACGCCGTCAGCGTGCCCATGCTGGTCAGGTCCCACAGGATGTCCGCGGGCAGGAAGGCCGCGATGGCACCGACAAAGCAGGACACGATCACCGTGTTCACCGCAGGGACGCGGGTATGGGCGTTCACACGACTGAAGACCGGCGGCAGCAATCCGTCGCGCGACATGGCGAACAGAATGCGCGTCTGTCCGTAAAGCACCACCAGCGTCACCGAAAAGACCGAGATGACCGCACCCGCCGAAAGGATCACGGCGGGGATCGGCGATCCCGTCACGTTCTGCAGGATGACGGCAAGCCCGGCCTCCTGTCCGCCGAACATGCCTTGCGGCTGCGCGCCAAGCGCCGCCAGCGCGACCAGAAGGTAGAAGCCGATGACGATGAACAGTGCCAAAATGATCGCCAGCGGCAGATTCCGGCGCGGATTCTGCACCTCGTCCCCCGCGGTCGACACCGCATCAAGACCTATGAAGGTGAAGAAGATCGACCCCGCTGCCGCGCTGATCCCCGCAAAGCCATGGGGGGCAAAGGGCACAAGGTTCCCACTGTCAAAGGCGCTGAAGGCAAGGACGATAAACAGCGCCAGCACCGCCAGCTTGACCATCACCATGATCGCGTTGGCACGGGCGGATTCACGCGCCCCCCGCATCAGCAGCAGACAGCAAAGAAAGACCAGAAACGCGGCAGGCAGGTTGATCAGCCCGTCGCCGCCCCGGTGCAGCGTATATCCCTCGGCGACAAGCGGGGCGTGCAACAGCGCGCGCGGCAGCTCCAATCCGGTCGTCACGAAAATGAGGTTGTGCAGATACTCGCTCCACCCCACGGCGACCGCGCCGGCAGAGACGCCGTATTCAAGGACAAGGCAGGCCGCGACCAGAAAGGCCACGCCCTCACCCATCGTGGCATAGGCATAGGAATAACTGGACCCCGCGACCGGGATCATCGAACTCATCTCGGCATAGCAAAGGGCGGTCAGGCCGGCAGCGAAACCCGCGATCAGAAAGGAAACCAGCACCGCCGGTCCCGCCGTCGGCACCTGTTCGGCGAGCACGAAGAAGATGCCCGTGCCGACCGTCGCGCCGACACCGAGCATGGTCAACTGGAACAGCGTGATGCTGCGGCCCAGCTCTGCGCCCCGCTGTTCGGCGGCCTGCTCGGCGAAAAGACTGATCGGCTTCTTGCGCAAAAGCCGTTGCGCAAGCGACATCGGGTTCATCATCGTTACCAGCATTCCTTCGTGGTGCAGCGTCGGACGGGACCCCCGCCCGGATCAGGACTGCGCGTCCGAAAGCAGATAGGCCGCATCGCGGTTGTCGAATCCAGTGATCCTTTGGCCCCGGCCAAAGGCCTCGGTCAAGGCCCTGCGCAGGTCCATGCGCGCAAGCAGCGCAGCGTCAATGTCGCACAGCAGCAGCCCGTCAAGATCGGCAGGGATCGCAATGCGCGTGGACCCCGGCATGGGCGCGGGTCTGGTTCCGGCAGCCCGAAACGCCACCGCGGGACTGTCAAGCTGCCAGTCCACCATGACTCGGTCCGAGGGAAGCCCCGCGTTGATCCCCTCCATCACACCATAGTAGTTTTCAAGATATGTGCCGGAAGTCGCTCCCAACGCGCCGATATTCAGGCTGGCATTGACGGCGCGCAGGGGATCATAGGTCCAGCGAACCAACGTTAACCCGCGCGCCAGGCACCAGTCACGCTGGAACCATTTCAGCCGCAGGCCAAGCCTCAGCCCGCGCGCTTCCGGCAGAACCCCCAGCCGGTGCGAGTGCTGGACGCCTGGAGTCGCGCTCGGAAACGCGAACAGGAAGGCCAGCATACGCGCACCTTCGAACGCTCCAGCGACAAGTCCGCCTTCGTGCTGGATCGCCAGCATCAGATCGGCATTGTCAGCGGGATCTTCCTGACCCCAGACCGCACGCTGGAAATCCTCCGAGGCTTTCAGCTCGGCCAGTGTCGCCAGTTCGCGCAGCACGATTTCGGTCATGGCCGGAAGTCTTGCCGCTGGCTAGTCACGCTGTCGAGATAGGGGCGGTCCAATGTGACCCCAAGACCGGGGCCGTGACGCGGTATCGGCATCAGCCCGCCAACTGCCTCAAGTTGCTGCTCGACGATATCCCTTTTGAAGTAGCGGCTTGCGGAAGATGTATCGCCCGGTTTCGAGAAATTGGGCAGACTCGCCAGATGGATATTGTGTGCCCGGCCGATCCCCGATTCCAGCATCCCGCCGCACCAGACCGGAACATCGAAGGCCGCGCAAAGGTCGTGGATGGCGCGGGCTGGGCCAAAGCCCCCGACGCGCCCGACCTTGATGTTGATGACCCGCGCAGCCTCGGTCACCAGCGCCTTGCGGGCGTCGGTGGCGGAACGGATGCTTTCGTCCAGGCAGATCGCCGTCAACAAGTGACGTTGAATCCGGGAATGGTCGTCGATGTCGTCAAAGGCCAGGGGCTGCTCGATATAGTCCAGCCCGAACTGGTCCATCGTCTTCAGCAGGGGCAGATCCGGCAGGCGATAGTCGGTATTCGCATCGACTGTCAGCTTGATCGTGGGAAAGGCATTGCGCACCGCGGCCAGCAATTCCAGATCATGGCCACGGCGGATCTTCAGCTTGACGCGGCGATACCCCCCCTCGACCGCCGTCGCGACCCGTTCAAGGGTCGTGGGGATATCCGCGATGCCCAGGCTGACGCCCACCTCGACCGCCTCGCGGGTGCCGCCAAGGGCGGCAGTCAGGGGAATGTTCAGCGCCTTGGCCCACATGTCCCAGACCGCCATTTCGACCATGGCCTTCGCCATCCGGTGTCCGCGCCAGGGATCAAGGATCGCCGCCAGTTCCGCGGGCGAGGCAAAGCTGCGGCCCAGAATCTGCGGCAGGATCGCCTGTTCCAGGAAAGCCAGCGATCCGGCCTGCGTTTCCTCAAGATAATCCGGCAGGATGTCCATGACACCTTCGCCAAAGCCCTCCAATCCATCGCCCCGCAGCGTCAGAAGCGGAAAAATCTTGTCCGTCATCGTCCCGGTCGAGATGACAAAGGGGGTCAGCAGGGGCAGATGAACGATGCGGATCTCGGCCGCATCGATGCGGATGCCGGGAAATTGGGGCTGGGTCATGATATGCTCGCGTCCGTGACGCATCGCAAACTGCGGCGGAATTGACCCCAGCGCAAGCGGCCCACTGCGTCGCATCGGATCACCGTGATGCAGATCCGGTGATGCCCGCAGCCCCCGCAAGCTCGGCCTCGGGCAGGGCAGGCGGTTGATAAAGGCCCGTGGCAGGCACCTCGGACCGTGACCGGACCAGGACCGACACGGTGCCGTTGGTTTCCAGCACCGCCAGCAACACCTGTGAAAGATCGTCCACGCCCTTGTCGCGCAACTTCATGTAAAGCTCGTGCTCTCCGATCCCGCGGCTGCGGATCTTGTGGCGGTCGACGCGCCCCTCGATCACGACGACCTGCGGACTGCCTTCAAAGAACCGAGTCAGGCGCGACGACTGCATGATCGCAAGGTCCACCAGCTTGTTGGCCAGCACGACCAGCAGGATCGCCAGCATCGCCGGGATCAGAGGCACGTCAGGATAGAACAGCGAATCTCCGACCGCCGAGCCGATCGCAATGACCAGCAGGAACTCGACGATCGAAAGCTGCGCGATGCTGCGCCCGCCAATCCAGCGCATCAGCGCCAGCGTATAGAAATAGATGATGCAGGTGCGGAACAGGATTTCGGCCAGAAACAGCGGATCCTGCTCTCCCATGAAAATACGTTGCAGTTCTTGCGACATGGCCAATCTCCGAAAGCGGCAGATTGGAACGCAGCCCCCCTTCATCCCGGTTCCCGACTGCGCTAGACAGGGCCATGCTTGTTGATCCGAACAACCCCTTCTTCGACCGTCTCTGGGTACGCCTGCTTTGCGTCCTGGGCCCGCTGGCCTGGGCCGGGGTTGAGTATATCAACGGCGCACAGCTTTGGGCCGCGGGCTTTGCCGCGGCCGGGCTTTACCTCGCCTATGCCCTGTTCTGGCAGCGCGGACGCTAGCGCGTCGCCTCGCGGTCAAGCAGTTCGCGCTTGCGCTCGACGCCCCAGCGATAACCAGACAGCGCGCCATCATTGCGCACCACGCGGTGGCACGGGATCACCACCGCCAGCTTGTTCGCCGCGCAAGCCCCGGCCACTGCCCGCACCGCCGCAGGAGAACCGATCCGCGCGGCAAGTTCGGCATAGCTGACAGTCTCGCCCGCCCGGATGTCGCGCAGGGCCTGCCAGACGCGCTGTTGAAAGGCTGTCCCGCGAATGTCCAGCGGCAGATCCAGCCCCTGCCCCGGCGCCTCGACAAATGCGACGACGCGAGCAACCAGCGCCTCGAATGCGTCATCCCCGCCGATCAGCTGCGCCTTGGGGAAACGGTCCTGCAGCTCGGCCAGCAGAGGCTCGGGTTCGTCGCCGAGCGAAATCGCGCAGATGCCCCGGTGGGTGCTGGCGACCAGGATCGCCCCCAGCGCGCTTTGGGCCAGCGCAAAGCGGATCACCGCGTCTTCTCCGCCCTTGCGGAAAGCCGATGCTGCCATGCCGATCGCGCTGTCGGCACCATCATAGAAACGGCTGGCCGAACCAAACCCTGCCTCATGAATTGCCGCTGTGACACTTGCACCCGAGGCGAGGGCATCGCGGACTCGCGCCGCCCGATGCGCCGCCCCATAGCGGCGCGGCGTCATCCCGGTCACGGCCTTGAACTGGCGGTGAAAATGAAAGGTGCTGAGGCCGATCCGCCGGGCCAGATCCTCGGTCGAGGGCATTTCCTCGGCCTCTTCGATCATGCGGCAGGCGGCGGCGACCAGCACGGCATTGGCCTGCGCCGGGGACTGGCCGCGCGGATTGCAGCGCAGGCAGGGGCGAAACCCCTGCGCCTCGGCTGCGTCGGGGCTTGCGAAGAAGCCGACATTCCGGGGATTGGCGCGACGTGACGCACAGGACGGCCGACAATAGACGCCGGTCGTGCGCACCGCATAGACGAAAGTGCCATCGGCGCTGCGATCGCGTGACATCACGGCCTGCCAGCGGGGATCGAGCGCGGTCTTTTGATCCTGGTCCATCAACATGATATAGCCCTTCCCGTTCATGATGGGCAGAGCCTAGGCGATCGCTTCGACCGATACGCCCCGCTGCTTGCTGTCAAATTGCCCCTTCGCCGCGCAGATGCAGGCATTCATCGGGCAATAGCGGGCCGCGCGCCGCCGCATCCCCGGATCGGCGGGAACCGCCACTGCGCCTGCCGTCTTTACTTCGCAGTGGGTGCCGCCTCGTCTGTCGCGAACCCCGAACCTCGCACCCCTCCGGGCGCGTCGTCATCATGCAAGAGCATCATCTGAAAGGACGGATGGCTTGAAGGATATCACTGCCGAATTCTGTGCGCTCGATCTTGAGCGTTTTGCGTTTTTCTTTGATTTCGACGGCACTTTGGCCGAAATCGCACCGCGCCCGCAGGATGTGGTCCTGTCACCGGGCCTGCGCCGCGATCTTGGCCAACTATATCTTCGCACCCGCGGTGCGGTCGCCATCATCACCGGGCGCCAAAGCAGCGAACTGGTGTCCCTGGTCGGGCCGGATCTGCCGGTCGCCGGGTTGCATGGCATGGACTTCCCGGATGCCGCCCCGACCCCGGACCGCATCGTCGCCGCCCGCGTGGCGGCCATCCGGTCGCTTCTGCCCGATCTGGCACGGCTGATCGCGGACCACCCCGGCGCGCTGCTGGAGGACAAGCGGCAAGGCTTCGCCCTGCACTGGCGCGGCGCGTCCGAAGCCGAGGCCGCATTGACCCATGCCGCGCAGGAGGCCCTTGCCCGGCTCGGCGACGGCTGGTCCCTGCAACCCGGCAAAAGCGTAATCGAGATCCGCCCGGCCGGAGATGACAAGGGCACCGCGCTCCGCCGTTTCTTGACCCTTCCCGCCTTTCGCGGGCGCCGCCCGATTGCCTTTGGCGACGACCTGAATGACCTTCCCATGCTTGCCTCCGCGCAAGCCGCCGGCGGCATTGCCGTCGCGATGGGAGAGGTTCCTCTTGCCGCCGATCTGCGTCTTGCAGGGCCCGAAGCGCTGGCGGCATGGCTGAACGAAAGGTTGGCGGCATGACGGATCTGAGCGTGAAACCCTCGCTAGAGCTGGGCATCATCGGGAATGCCGCCACTGCCGCACTTGTCGACCGCTTCGGCGACATCGTCTGGATGTGCCTTCCGCGATTTGACGGCGACCCGGCCTTTTGCAGTCTGCTGGAACCCAAGGTCGGGCCACAGGACGGGGTCTGGTCCGTCCGCTGTGACGACTTGACCGAGACACGGCAAAGCTATCGCCGCAATACCGCCATTCTAGAGACGGTGCAGATCGACGCGCAGGGCAACAGCCTGCGCATCATTGATTTCCTCCCCCGCTTTCGCGACCGCGGGCGGATGTTCAGGGGCCGCACGCTGGTCCGGATTATCGAACCACTGCAGGGAATGCCGCGCATCACCACGCGCCTTCGGCCACGCCACGGTTATGGCGCCCATTCCGCCACGGTACGGCGCGGGTCGAACCACTTGCGTTATGAACTGGGTGAAGAACGGCTGCGGCTGACCACCTCGGCCCCGGTTGAGTTCGTGCTGAACGAGACGCCGTTCCTGCTGGACCGGCCGCGGGTCTTCCTGCTGGGCCCGGATGAACCGCTCAGCGAAGCGCCCGAGGTTCTGGCCGCAAGCTTTCTGGACCGGACGCAAGGCTACTGGGCCGACTGGGTGCGCGCGCTGTCGATCCCGCCCGATTACCAGGATGCCGTGATCAGGGCCGCAATCACGCTGAAACTGTGCGAATACGAGGAAACGGGGGCGATCGTCGCCGCGCTGACGACCTCTATCCCTGAATACCAAGGCACGGGACGAAACTGGGACTACCGCTATTGCTGGCTTCGCGACAGCTTCTTCACCGTGAAGGCGCTGAACAGTCTGGGCGTAACCAAGACGATGGAGGACTATCTCGAATATGTCCTGAACCTCGCCACCGGGTCGCCTGACGGTTATATGCAGCCCCTTTTTGGTCTTGGCCATGAACGCGTCATTGTCGAGGAAAGCTGCGACGCGCTTGCGGGCTATGCCGGGAACGCCCCGGTCCGGCGCGGCAATGCGGCCTATGTGCAGGTCCAGAATGACGGCTATGGCTCGGTCATCCTGGCAGTCAGCCAATGCTTTTTTGACGAACGCCTGCCACGGCTGGGCGGGATCGATCTGTTTCACCGGCTGGAGGTACTTGGCGAGCAGGCCGTTGCCCGCTGGAACACGCCGGATGCCGGGCTATGGGAATTCCGGACCCGCGAGAGCATCCACACCCATTCGGCCATGATGTGTTGGGGCGCCTGCGACCGGCTGGCCCGGATCGCGGCGCATCTGGGGCTTGAGGACCGCGCGACCCGCTGGGGAGCCGAGGCCGCCAAAATACGCGAGGCCATCGAAGCCTATGGTTGGAGCGAGACGCGCCAAAGCTATGTCATGGCCTTTGGCAGCGACGACCTGGACGCAAGCCTGCTGCTGATGACCGAGATCGGCTATACGACCGGCGCCAATCCCCGTTACCGCGCCACAGTGCTGGCCATCGAGGCCGAGTTGCGGCAGGGACATCACCTGTTCCGCTACAAGACCCCTGACGATTTCGGCGCGCCCGAAACCGCCTTTACCGCCTGCACCTTCTGGCTCATCGACGCGCTGAGCAGGCTGGGCCGGACCGACGAGGCGCGCGAGATCTTTGCCGCCGTGCTGGCACAGCGCAACAGCCTGGGGTTGCTCTCCGAGGGGGTCCATGTCGCCAGCCGCACGCTTTGGGGCAACTTCCCGCAGACCTATTCAATGGTAGGTCTCATCAATGCCGCCGGCAAGCTGTCGCGCCGGTGGGAGGACGTCGTATGAGCCGTCTTGTCGTGGTCTCGAACCGGCTGCCCGCGCTTGGCAAGGGTGTCGCCGCCGGCGGGCTGGCCGTGGCGCTGGAAGCGGCGCTGAAGGATGAGGACGGCCTGTGGCTGGGCTGGTCGGGCAAGACGAACGATGAGGCCGCAGCGCCCCGTCTGCAGGTCGAAGGCAGGGTCACCTATGCGGCGCTGGATCTGACGCAGGAGGATATTGCTGGCTATTATGAAGGGATCTCGAACAGCGTTCTCTGGCCGCTTTGCCATTATCGCGCGGATCTGCTGGAATATTCCCGCGGCGACATGGACCGCTATCTTGCGGTCAACGACAAGTTCGCAGATGCGCTGCTGCCGATGCTGCGGCCGGACGATCTGATCTGGGTGCATGACTATCACCTGATTCCGCTGGCCTCGGCCCTGCGCGACAGGGGGGTGCAGAACCGCATCGGTTATTTCCACCACATTCCCTGGCCCGCGCAGGACATGTTCCGGGCCCTGCCCCGCGCGCGCTGCTTCCTGTCCGCGATGCTCAGCTATGACGTCGTCGGGCTTCAGACCCGCGCGGATGTGCGAAACCTGCGCGACTCGGTCGAAGCGATGCGCGGCACGCTGGAGGCGACGACCCCTCCGCGCGGCACGCGGATCGGGGACTATCCCATTTCAATCGATACCGAAGGATTCGCCAGCCGGGCGCGCCGCGCCCGCAACCTGCCGCGTATTCGCGACCTTTATCAGCAATTCGGGCAGCGGGATCTGGTGATCGGGGTGGACCGGTTGGATTACTCGAAGGGCCTTCCCGAACGGCTGCGCGCGATCGAGCAGCTTCTGGACAATCACGGTGGCCTGCACAACCGCGTCAGTTTCCTGCAGATCACCCCGGCCTCGCGTAGCGGGATCGAAGGCTATGACCGCATCCAGCAGGAGGTGGCCGAGCGTGCGGGTCGCCTGAATGCCAGCTATGGAACGCTGGACTGGGTGCCGGTGCGCTATATCAACCGCGCCTTCAGCCACAGCCTTCTGGCCGGGCTTTATCGGCTGGCGCGCGTCGGGCTGGTCACACCGTTGCGGGACGGGATGAACCTTGTGGCCAAGGAATATGTCGCGGCGCAAGACCCCGAGGATCCCGGCGTTCTGGTCCTGTCGCAATTCGCCGGGGCCGCGGAAGAGATGGGCGCGGCCCTGATCGTCAATCCCTATGACGTCGAGGAGGTCGCGAATGCCATCGCCCGCGCCCTGACCATGCCGATCGAGGAGCGGCGCGACAGGCATTCGGTCCTGATGCGGCGGCTGGAAAGCTATCCGGTGTCTACCTGGGCAAGATCTTTCCTGCACGATCTGACACCGCCCGAAACGCGGGAACGGCTTAGTCTCCAAGCCGCCGATCCGCCCTGAGGACGTAGAACGCGCCAAGCGCCAAACCCGCGGCCATGGCGAACCATGTCAGCGCATAGCTGAGATGGCTGTTGCGGAAACTGACTACCGTCAGTCCACCGACCGGCAGGGCCTGCGGGTTCTGGCCTGGGTCGGCGTCGATGAAATAGGGGGCATGCGTGCCAAGGCCCGCATCTGCCGACAGGGCCTCGACATCGCGGGAATACCAGCGACCCGCCGCGGGATCATTCGAGCGAAGGAAAGCCCCGTCAGGCTGCGTGATCCGCAAAAGTCCGGATACGGCCTGGTCGCCGTTGGGCTGGATTCGGTCGGCGGCCTCGCGGCGATCCTGCGGAACGAAGCCGCGATTGATCCAGACTGCCCAGCCCTGATCCGTTTGCAGGGGTGTCATGACCCAGAAGCCGGGTCCCTGCTGCGTAACTGCCTGAACCAGCCGGTCACGGCTGAAATCGAATTGGCCCGTCACCTCGACCCGACGATATTCGTCGGGGCCGCTTGCGATCCCCGGCCATTCCGCCTCGGCCGGAGCCGGAACCGCCGGGGCGGCCAGCCTCGCCTCGACCCGCGCGATCAGGTCGGTTTTCCAGGCGAGGCGCTGCACCTGCCAGATGCCCAGTCCGCAAAACAGAATGACGCCCACCGTCGAGGCGAGCGCCATCAGGGTCCAGGCCAGTCGTGACCTGGACCGACGCGGCCCTTGGGGGGCCGCGCGCGATATCATGGCATGACCTGCAATTCGTGGTTCATCTGCGGCATCATGTTCGTGTTCAGGTGGAACATGACCCACAGCGAACCTGCCAGCATGATGACGACGATCATCACGGTGAAGATGGTGGACAGAAGCGTCCAGCCTTCTTCAGACGAGCTGTTCATGTGCAGGAAGTAGATCATGTGGACCAGCACCTGCGCCGCCGCGCACAGCACGACCACCGCGATGGTCAGTGCGCGACTGTCGAAGCCCCCGCCCATGACGATGCCGAAGGGGATCACAGTCAGGATCACTGCCAGCACGAAGCCGGTCATGTAGCTTTTGAAGCTGCCATGATCGTGGTGGTCGTCATGGCCGTGATGCGCCCCATGGTCCGCGCCATGATGGTTATGCGAATGTGCCATCAGATCACCCCCATGAGATAGACGACGGTGAAGACCCCGATCCAGATCAGGTCCAGGAAGTGCCAGAACAGGCTGAGGCACATCAGGCGCCTTTGGTTGGCCGCAGTCAGGCCGAACTTGGTGACCTGAACCATCAGCGTGACCAGCCAGATCGAACCGAAGGTCACGTGCAGCCCGTGGGTGCCGACCAGCGTGAAGAAGGCCGACAGGAAGGCCGAGCGCTGCGGCCCCGCCCCCTCGTGGATCATGTGGCTGAACTCGTAAAGTTCGATCGAAAGGAAGCACAGACCGAAGACCAGCGTGATCGCCAGCCATTTCAGCGTTCCCCCCTTGTCGCCGCGGGCCATGCGAAGCATCGCGAAGCCGTAGGTGATCGACGAGAAGAGCAGCATGGCGGTGTTGACCGCCACCAGTTCGAGGTCGAACAGGTCCTTCGGACCCGGCCCGGCCGCAAGGTTGCCGTGAAGCACCCCATAGGTCGCGAAGAGGACTGCGAACATCAGGCAGTCGCTCATCAGGTAGACCCAGAAGCCGATATTGGTCGAGGCACCTTCCGGGTGATGGTGGGGCTCGGTCTCCCAATAGTCGGCCGGGCCCTGGATTTGGGTAACGGTGCTCATCGCATCATGCTCCCTGTGCCAATTGGGCGTCGCGGGCATTCTCGACCGCGCGAACCTCTTCGGCGGGGACGTAGTAATCCCGGTCGTAGTTGAACGTGTGATAGATCGCGTAGCCGACCACGCCCACGAAGGACAGGATGGCAAGCCACCAGATGTACCAGATCATCGCGATGCCGAAGACCGTGCAAAGCGCAGCCAGGACCACACCCGAGCCGGTGTAATGCGGCATGTGGATCGGGATGTAGCTGGCCTGCGGACGCGCAGCCCCCGCCTCTTTCATCTCGGCCCAGGCATCAAGCCCGTGAATGACCGGGGTAAAGGCGAAGTTGTAGGCCGGCGGCGGCGACGAGGTCGCCCATTCCAGCGTCCGCCCGTTCCACGGGTCGCCCGTCACGTCGCGGTATTCGGGCTCGTTGCGCTTCCAGATGGAAATGCCGAACTGGACGAACATCGCACCGATGCCGCAAGCGATCAGGAAGGCGCCGATACCGGCGATGATGAACCAGATCTGCAGGCTCGGGTCGTCGAAGACGCGCATCCGGCGGGTCACACCCATCAGGCCCAGGATATAAAGCGGCATGAAGGCCACCCAGAAACCCACGACCCAGCACCAGAAGCTGACCTTGCCCCAGAAGACGTTCAGCTTGAAGCCGAAGGCCTTGGGCCACCAATAGTTGATCGCCGCGAAGACCCCGAACACCACGCCGCCGATGATCACGTTATGGAAGTGCGCGATCAGGAACAGCGAGTTGTGCAGCACGAAGTCGGCCGGGGGAACCGCCAGCAGAACGCCAGTCATGCCACCGATGGTAAAGGTCAGCATGAACGCGACGGTCCACATCATCGGCAGTTCGAAGCGGACGCGGCCGTGATACATGGTGAACAGCCAGTTGAACAGCTTCGCGCCCGTCGGGATCGAGATGATCATCGTGGTGATCCCGAAGAACGAGTTCACCGAGGCACCCGAACCCATCGTGAAGAAGTGGTGCAGCCACACGAGATAGCTGAGGACCGTGATGCAGACGGTCGCATAGACCATCGAGGTATAGCCGAACAGGCGCTTGCCCGAGAAGGTCGAGGTGACCTCCGAGAACACGCCAAAGAGCGGCAGGATAAGGATATAGACCTCCGGGTGACCCCAGATCCAGATGAGGTTGATATACATCATCGGGCTGCCACCAAGGTCATTGGTGAAGAAGTTGGTGCCGACATAGCGGTCCAGCGTCAGCAGGATCAGCGTCATCGTCAGGACCGGGAACGAGGCCACGATCAGGATGTTCGTGCAGAACGAGGTCCAGGTGAAGACAGGCATCTTCATCATGGTCATGCCCGGCGCGCGCATCTTCAGGATCGTCACCATCAGGTTGATCCCCGACAATGTCGTCCCGACACCGGCGACCTGAAGGCCCCAGATGTAATAGTCGACCCCGACCCACGGGCTATAGGCGATACCCGACAGCGGCGGGAAAGCCAGCCAGCCGGTTTGCGCGAATTCGCCGACGAAAAGCGACATCATCACGATGACCGCGCCGCCCACCGTCATCCAGAACGAGAAGTTGTTCAGGAAGGGGAAGGACACGTCTCGGGCACCGATCTGCAGCGGCACGACATAGTTCATCAGACCGGTGACGAAAGGCATCGCCACGAAGAAGATCATGATGACGCCATGCGCCGTGAAGATCTGGTCATAGTGGTGCGCATTCAGATAGCCCTCGGCCCCGTTGAAGGCCATGGCTTGCTGAAGGCGCATCATGACCGCGTCGGCGAAACCGCGCACGAACATGATGAGGCCAAGGATCATGTACATGATCCCGATCTTCTTGTGGTCGACCGAGGTGAACCACTCTTTCCAGAGATAACCCCAGAGCTTGAACTTGGTCAGCGCGGCAAGCAGCGCCACGCCGCCAAGCGCGACGACCACGAAGGTCGCCAGCACGATCGGCTCCTTCGGGATGGCGTCCCAGTTCAGACGCCCCAGAAGGAAGGTGGTTTCGACATTTGTTGGAATGGCCATCTGGGACTCCGGCTCAGAGTTGGGGCTCGACGGCGTTGGTCCGCCGTGCGTCCTGGATGAGCCGCGGCATGTCGATGCCAAGGCCTAGGCGATTTTCGGGGCGGGGCAGCGCGATGCCACGCATCGGCGACTGGTCCACACGCGTGACCGGCTGCGACTGGCGCAGGTCGTCGAACATGCGGGCCGAGTCGGCGGGCGTGCAGAAGCTGGTGACCATGAAGGGCTCTTGCCCCAGGACCGGGCGGGCAAGCCCGCGGCGGACGTTCTTGTCATGGGTCAGCTGGGCGACGTTGATCGTGCCGGCAAGGCCGGTTCCGCCCTGCGCGTCCAGCGCCATCATCTCGGCCATGCAGATCTTGTTCTGCTCGACACACATGTTGACGACGCGGTCGAACAGCTCGGGATCGACATCGGCGAAGGACATCGGCTTCACGTTCTCGGACGGCGCTTCCAATTCCAGGTAGCGCTGACGATCCAGCATTCCACCACCGGCACGGGCTTCGTCCACCCATTCGTCGAAGGCGGCCTGTTCAAGCGCGTGCGTCTTGAACCGCATCCCCGAGAAGCCGTGGCCCGAATAATGCGAGGCAAGGCCCTGATATTCGCCGGTATTGTTGAAGACGCCGTGCAGCGTCGTCTCCATGCCCGGCATGGCATAGATCATGCCCGCCATGGCCGGAATGTAGAAGGCGTTCATCACCGAGGAAGAGGTCAGGCTGAACTCGACCTCGCGGTCGACCGGCACGGCCAGTTCATTGATCGTGGCAATGCCTTGTTCGGGATAGATGAACAGCCATTTCCAGTCCAGCGCCACGACCTCGACCCGGAAGGGGTCCTTGTCGGGAACCGGCTGGCTGGCGCTTAGCCGGTCCAGCGGACGATAGGGGTCCAGCAGGTGCGTGCCGACCCAGGTCAGCGCACCAAGGCAGATGATGATCAGCAGCGGTGCTGCCCAGATGACCAGCTCGAATTTGGTCGAGTGGTCCCAGTTGGGCTTATAGGTCGCGTTGCGGTTCGAAGCGCGATAGCGCCACGAGAACAGCACGATCAGCACCATCACCGGAATGATGATGATAAGCATCAGGCCGGTCGAGGCCAGAAGCAGATCCTTTTGGCGTTCCGCGATATCGCCGGAGGGTTTCAGAACCTCCAACTTGCAGGCGGACAGTGCCAGGAAAACGGGAGCAAGCGCGACAAAGCGCGCCAAGCGGGGGAGTATACGCATGAAAGCCGTAACCTCACCTGAAGAGGGGGCATTGGGAAGGTGTAGATGGGGCCAACCCCCTAAGGGATCGTGACTGCGTCAGACATAGGACAATTTGCCACACCCTGCGCATCTTGAACATCATCGTTGACCAGACGAAGAACGCAGCCACTAAATGCCCTTAAGTCCCCTCGCCCCCTACGCTGTCGGGAGCCCCTGATTAGGTGAGCTAGACATGTGCGCAGCCACTCCCAATACCTCTACCCTGCCCCGTGAAGCGACGCCCGGTCATCACGTCTCCCCCTCGGATATCGCGGTGGGCGTCATCATCGGTCGCTCGTCCGAGTTCTTCGACTTCTTCGTCTTCGCGATCGCCTCGGTCATCGTCTTTCCGCAAAGGTATTTTTCCTTTGTCGATCCGTTGTCTGCGACTCTATGGTCCTTTGCCGTCTTCGCGCTGGCATTCCTTGCACGCCCGCTGGGAACGGCCTTCTTCACGGTGATCGACCGCAACTATGGCAAAAGCGTCAAGCTAACGCTGGCGCTGCTGATCCTCGGCACCTCGACGGTCGGCATGGGTCTGATCCCGTCCTATGATCAGGTCGGCGGCATCTCGATCGCCGTGCTCTGCCTTCTGCGAATCGGTCAGGGCTTTGCCCTCGGCGGGGCGTGGGACGGCCTGCCCTCGCTTCTGAACATGAACGCCCCCGAAGGTCGCCGCGGCCTTTACGTCATGGTGCCCCAGCTTGGCGCACCGGTCGGACTGATCGTGGCAAGCCTGCTGTTCGCCTATCTCCTGTCGAACATGTCGCAGGCCGATTTCCTGAACTGGGGCTGGCGTTATCCCTTCTTCGTGGCCTTCGCGATCAACGTCGTGGCCCTGTTCGCACGCCTGCGCATCGTCGTGACCCCGGAATATACCGAGGCGTTCCAGAACCACGAGCTGGAGCCGACCAGCTTCCGTGCAGCCTTCAAGACCGAAGGCGAGACGATCCTGGCCGGCGCCTTCGTGCCCCTGGCAAGCTTCGCGCTGTTCCACATGGTCACGGTGTTCCCGCTGTCCTGGATCTATCTTTATACCAATGAGACTTTGACCAGCTTCCTGCTGATCGAGTCGCTGGCCGCGGCCTTCGGCTTCGTCGCGATCATCCTGTCTGGGGTGCTGGCGGATCGGATTGGTCACCGCAAACTGCTGTTCCGGGGCGCCGTCGCCATCGCGATCTTCAGCCTGATCGCACCCCTTCTGCTGGCTGGCAATCAGCTTGGCGAAGCGATCTACATGATCGTCGGTTTCATCCTGCTGGGCCTTAGCTTCGGGCAAAGCTCGGGTGCGGTCGCCTCGCTGTTCCAGCCGCAGCGCCGCTATACCGGCTCGGCCATCGTGTCGGACTTCGCCTGGCTCTTCGGTGCGGGCTTCGCGCCGCTGGCGGCATTGGCTCTGGCAGCCTGGCTTGGCCTTCCGGCTGCGGGTCTTTACCTGCTTTCCGGTGCAGTCTGCACCATGGTAGCCCTGTGGTTCGCGCGCCAGCTTCGCCTGCGCGTATCCTGACCTGCCCTTAAAATCTGCAGTGAAGACGCCCGGCGCCACCTTGCGCCGGGCGTTTTTCTTGACAAGGCATCATCCCGCACCTATCTAGCCAGATAGCTAGCCAGCATATCGAGGACGCCATGTGGACCCTTCAGGACGCAAAGAACCGGTTCTCGGCCGTGGTCGAGGCAGCGCTTGCCGGACAGCCGCAGCAGGTCACGCGTCGTGGAAAACCCGCCGTCGTCGTGCTTTCGGCTGCGGAATATGCCCGGATGCAGGCAGCCGCGACTGAACGGCGCGGTTCGTTCATCACGCATCTGACGAACTTCCCTGCCGAGCCTGACGCCGCCCCGCGGGCGCAGGTCGCGCCAAGGGACGTGTCCTTCTGAGCGATGCTGATCCTTGACACAAACGTCCTTTCGGCGCTGCGCCGGCCTGAGCGCAGCCCCCAGATCCAGTCCTGGCTTTCACGGCAGGACGAGGCCACAGTTTACCTGTCGGTCATCACCGTGGGCGAGATCGAGCGCGGCATCGCCCGGCAAGAGACGACCAACCCGGCCTTTGCCCGCGACCTTCGCGACTGGCTGACACGCACCGTCACGATGTTCTCGGACAGGTTGCTGCCCTTTGGCGCGGCCGAGGCCCAGATCTGGGGCCGGCTTTCCGCGCGCATCGGGCATAACGGGGCCGATCTTCTGATCGCGGCAACCGCAATTGCCCATGACGCGACCGTCGTCACCGGCAATATCTCCGATTTCCAACCCTCGGGTTGCCGACTTCTGGACCCGTTCGGCGAATACCCGGCCTGATATTCCCGGAAAACTCCAGATTCCGTCCCCCGACATTCGATCGGACCGGAACTTTGTTGCCACGTCGGGCGCTTGTCCAAATCGCCCGTGCTTATTTTTTGCTGCCCCTTATCCCGGCGCAAAGCTAAGACTAAACATATCATCCCGTACACTACCGGAGATGCGTCATGGCGTCGGTACTTCTCAATCTCGTCATCTTTGTCGCGCTGCTGGTCGGGATCTACCGGCTGCAGGGGCGCGGCCTTTCCCTGTCCGTGCGCGTGCTGATCGCGCTGGCCATCGGCACGGTCTTCGGCGTCGCGCTGCAACTGGCCGAAGGCAACGGCTCGACCAGCATCACCCAGACGATCAACTGGATCAACATCGTCGGCAACGGCTATGTCCAACTGCTTCAGATGATCGTCATGCCGCTGGTCTTCGTGGCCATCCTGAATGCCGTGTCGAAGCTGCACGACGCGTCATCGCTGGGCAAGATCTCGGTGCTGACGCTGGGCACGCTTTTGCTGACCACCGCAATCGCGGCCCTGGTCGGCGTGATCATGTCGTTGAGCTTCGGCCTCAGCGCGCAGGGCCTGGCGCAGGGCGTGGCGGAATCCGCCCGGCTGACGGCGCTGCAGACCAATTACGCGCCCAAGGTCGCAGACCTGACGGTGCCGCAACTGATCCTGTCCTTCATCCCGAAAAACCCCTTCGCGGACCTGACCGGCGCAAATCCGACCTCGATCATCTCGGTCGTGATCTTCGCCGCCTTCCTGGGCACCGCGGCCATCCGGCTGGTCAGCCGCGACCCGGAAAAGGGCCACCGCCTGATCGCGCTGATCGACCTGATGCAAAGCTGGATCACCCAACTTGTCCGCCTGATCATGGCCCTGACCCCCTATGGCGTCATGGCGCTGATGACCAAGATGGCGGCCACGTCGAACGCGGGCGACATCCTGAACCTCGGCAAGTTCGTCATCGCCTCGTATCTGGGTCTTGCAATCATGTTCGGCGTCCACGCGCTGCTGCTGACCCTGACCGGGGTGAATCCGATGACCTTCTTCCGCAAGGTCATGCCCGCGCTGAGCTTCGCCTTCTCCAGCCGCTCCAGTGCCGCGACGATCCCGCTGAGCGTCGAGATCCAGACCCGCCGTCTGGGCGTGCCGCAGACCATCGCTTCGTTCGCCGCGTCGTTCGGGGCCACGATCGGACAGAACGGCTGCGCCGGGCTTTATCCCGCAATGCTGGCAGTCATGGTCGCGCCGACCGTCGGGGTGAACCCGCTTGATCCCGCATGGATCGCGACCCTTGTCGCCATCGTCACGCTCAGTTCGGCCGGTGTTGCCGGTGTGGGCGGCGGGGCGACCATGGCGGCACTGATCGTCCTTCCGGCGATGGGACTGCCCGTCACGCTGGTGGCACTGCTGATCTCGGTCGAGCCGCTGATCGACATGGGCCGCACCGCGCTGAACGTGAATGGCGCGATGACCGCGGGAACAATCACCTCGCAGGTTCTGGGCCAGACCGATCGCAGCATCCTGGACAGCGAGGGTGCGGGCGAGCTTCGCAACGCCTGACCGGATCGAGAAAAAGGCCGCCCCTGCAAAGGCGGGGGCGGCCTGTCATCATCAGCCGCGCCGCAACTGATCCAGCAGCGCCGCGCTGGGTTCTCCCGTCACTGGAAGCCCGCGCGCGGATTGATAGGACCGGATCGCCGAAATCGTATTCGATCCGACATTGCCATCCACCCCCTGCGTATCGAAGCCGCGCGCCGTCAACAGGCGCTGCATCTCCTTGCGCTGTTCAAGGCGCAGGCCGGGCGCGTCCGCGGGCCAGGGATTGGACAGGCCCGGATAACCCTTGAGCCGGTCCGCCAGCAGCGCCACCGCCAGCGCGTAACTGTCGGCATTGTTATAGCGCAGGATCGCATGGAAGTTCCGCGTGATCAGGAAGGCCGCACCCGACGGACCGCCGGGGATCAGAAGCTCGGTCGAGGTTCCGGCGGGCGGCAGCGGGCGCGATGTCGCCTGCCGGACACCCAGCGCCTGCCAGTCGGCAACGCTGCGCCGCTTGCCCTTGCCCGCAAGGCCGGTGTTGAATCCCGGCGGCAAGGTCACTTCGACGGCCGCGGGCAGACCGTGCTGCCAACCGGATTTCGCCAGGTAGTTCGCCGTCGAGGCCAGCGAATCCGTCGGGTCGTTCGACCAGATGTCGCGGCGGCCGTCGCCGGTGAAATCGACGGCATAGGCAAGATAAGTGGTCGGGATGAACTGGGTATGCCCCATCGCCCCCGCCCAGCTGCCCGACATGTGCCCAGGGTCGATATCGCCCGATTGCAGGATGCGCAGCGCCGCCATCAGCTGGCTGCGGAAGAAGTCGCCGCGATATCCTTCATAGCTCAGCGTTGACAGCGCCTCGATCAGGGGCATGTCGCCACGCCGCTCGCCATAGGTGGATTCCATGCCCCAGACGGCGGTCACGACCTCCTTGTCGACTCCATAGGTCGCCTCGACCCGGCTCAGCGGACCGGAGAAGCGGGATAGCGCCGCGCGACCATTCGTCTGCCGCTTTTCCGACACGGCGTTTTCCAGATACTCCCACAGGGATTTCTTGAACTCGGCCTGACTTTGGCTACGGCGGATGACTTCGGGGTTATACGTCACGTCGCGGAATGCCAGGCTCAGCGTTGCGTCGCTGATCCCTTGCGAACGCGCCCGCGCCTTGAAGCCCTCGACCCAGCTTTGCATCCCCGCCACCTTGGCGGCGGGCGGATTCTGATAGCGGCCCCACTTGATTTCCTGGGTTTGCTGGCTGACGCCGCCGCCCCTTGGCCCATAGCCACCGCCCCCGCACGAGGCGAGGACCAGCGCAAGGATCGTAAAGCTTGCCGTATGCCTGAATGAAATACGCATCACTGCCTCCTGCTCACTTTTTTGGGAAGCCTAGCGTGGCTGCCGTCTGGCAGGAAGTCCAAATGCTCCCGCTGGCGGGACTGGAACAGGTGCGCGGGCGGCGATCAGATCGCCTCGCTGGCTCTTTCGGCGCCTTCCAGCACAACTTCGCGCATCGCAGCGTCGGCAGCATCGGGATCGCGCGCGGCGATCGCACTTGCAATACGCAGATGCTGCGAGGCGCAGCGAGAGATCCCCTCTGGGCTGAGCGCAGGAGACGATATCTGGAACGAGACCGCCAGCGCCGCCTCGATCAGGGTGGTGACCGAACGCATGAAGGGATTGCGGGACATCTCTGCCACCGCAAGGTGAAAATTCAGATCCTCCTGCGCGACGGATTCACGGCTGTGGTTTGGATTGTCGATGCGCGCGACGATGCTGAACAGCTCGACGATTTCCTCGCTGGTGGCGTAAAGGGCGGCCAGCCGGGCCGCAGCCGGTTCGAACGCAAGCCGCATGTCGCGCAGGTGCACGACAAATTCCCGGTCCATGCCCGCCTGCATCTTCCACGAGATCACGTCGGAATCGACGAAATTCCAGTCGTCGCGTGGATTGACGCGGGTGCCGACGCGGGATTTGGCGCAGATCAGGCCCTTTGCGGACAGTGTCTTCATCGCCTCGCGCAGCACGCTGCGCGAAACGCCGAACCGCTCCAGCAGCTGGGGGTCGCCCGGAAGGGTCTCTCCTTCAGCGAATTCGCCGGAAATGATCGCGCGCCCCAGCCCGTCCACCACGCGGGCATGACTGCTGCGCGGCTGGTTTCCGAACATGCGGCGACGCAGAACCCCCATCATCAGCCTCCGGCAGCTGCGCGAATGGCCGTCCGTCGTTCCGAGACCATCAGTATAAGCCGTTGCAGCAGGATGAAGGCAAAAAGCAGCAGCCCCACCACGATCTTGGTCCACCACGACGAAAGCGTTCCGTCAAAGACGATATAGGTCTGGATCAAACCCTGGATCAGCACCCCGAACAAAGTGCCCAGCACCAGCCCGGCGCCCCCCGTCAGCAGGGTGCCGCCCACGACCACCGCCGCGATCGCGTCCAGTTCGACCCCGACCGTCGCCAAGGAATAGCCGGCCGAGGTGTAGAGCGTATAGGCAAGCCCCGCCAAGCCGGCCATGAAGCCCGAGAATGCGTAGAGCTGGATCATCGTCTTGCGCAGCGGCACGCCCATCAGTTCGGCCGACTGCTCAGACCCGCCAATCGCATAGACATTCGCGCCGAACCGGGTGCGATGCGCCAGGATGACGCCGACGACAAAGGCCAGCAGCATCAGGATTGCCAGGAAGGTCAGTTTGCCCTTGTCCGGCAAACGGATCGCGATCCCCTTCAGCAGGCGCAGGAAATCATGGTTGATCGGCACGGAATCGGTCGAGATCAGGAAGGCCGCCCCCCGTGCCAGGAACATCCCCGCCAGCGTCACGACGAAGGCGGGCATCTTCAGCGCGTGGATCGTCAGCCCCATCAGTGCCCCGAACCCGGTCGAGATCACCAGTGCCAGCCCGAAGGCGATTGCTGGATGGACCCCGGCCCGGATCAGGACCGCGACGAATACCGAGGTGAAGGCGATGACCGCGCCGACAGACAGGTCGATCCCCCCCGACAGGATCACGAAGGTCATGCCGACCGCCGCGATGCCCAGGAAGGCATTATCCGTCAGCAGGTTTCCGGCGACCCGGAAGGACAGCATGTTCGGGAATTGCAGGACGCAAAGCCCATAGGCGACCAGAAAGATCAACACTGTCGCGACGAAGGGAAGATTGCGGGCTCGGATCATTTCTGGGCACCTCGGCGGCGGCGCAGCATGTCGCGCAATACTGCCAGTTCATCCGCGACCGCAGGGGATTGAAGCGTCAGAATGGCGACGATGACCACGGCCTTGACGATCAGGTTGAATTCTGGCGGCCAGCCCGAGATCAGAATCCCGGTGTTCAGTGCCTGGATGATCAGCGCCCCAATTAGCGAAGCGGTGATCGAAAACCGCCCCCCAGCCAGCGAGGTGCCGCCGATCACCACCGCAAGTATCGCGTCAAGTTCCAGCCACAGTCCCGCATTGTTCGCATCGGCGCCGTGAATATCGGCGGTCACGATCATCCCCGCCATGGCCGCACACAGACCCGAGATCGCATAGGTCGCCAGGATCAGGAACCGCGCGCGCACCCCGACCAACATCGAGCCGCGCCGGTTGATCCCCACCGCCTCGATCAACAAGCCAAGTGCGCTGCGGCGGACCAGCAATCCGACCGCCAGCCCCATCGCCAGCCAGATCAGGATCGGCATAGGAATCCCAAGGACTGCGCCAGAGCCGATAAAGGAAAAGGCCGGGTCGTTGAACGTCAGGATCACCCCCCCGGTGACGAGCTGCGCGATGCCTCGCCCCGCGACCATCAGGATCAGCGTCGCGATGATTGGCTGGATGTCCAGGAACGCCACCAGCACACCGTTCCAGATGCCGCAGGCAAGTCCAAGCAGCAGCGATACCGCCAGCACCACGGGAACCGGGTGGCCATCCGCGACCAGCGTCGCCGCAACTGCCCCCGTGATCGCCATGACCGCCCCAACCGACAGGTCGATGCCCTTGGTCGCAATGACAAGCGTCATCCCGATGGCCAGCAGCGCCACCGGTGCGACGCGCACACCCACGTCGATCAGGCTGCCGTAAAGCCGCCCGTTCTGCACCGTGACAGAAAAGAAACCGGGCGAGATCAACCCGATCAGCACCAGCACCACGGCCAACGCCAACAACTGCGGGCGAAGTTGCTTCAGTTTGCTCATGCGGCGTCTCCGGGCACGGCCATGGCCTCGACAATGGCTTCAGCGGTGATTTCCGCACCCGTAAGTTCGCGGACATGATGACGGTCCGACAGCACGATCACGCGGGTCGAGAAGGCGACCAGTTCCTCGATCTCGGACGAGATCACGACCAAAGACATCCCGCCTTCGCGCAGCTTGCCGATCAGGTTGATGATCTCGGCATGGGCGCCGATGTCGATGCCGCGGGTCGGTTCGTCCAGGATCAGCAGCCGCGGGTCGATTGCCAGCCAGCGGGCCAGGATCGCCTTTTGCTGATTGCCGCCGGACAGGAACTTGATCGGACGATTCGGATCGGGCGGACGGATGTCCAGCGCCTTGATATACCGATCCGCCAGCGCATCGGCCTCGCGCCGGGGGACCGGACGCGACCAGCCCCGCCGCGCCTGAAGCGCCAAGACGATATTCTGACGGACGGAAAGATCGCCGATGATGCCATCGGTCTTACGCTCCTCGGGGCACATGCCGAAGCCGTTCGAGATCGCGTCCTCGGGTGAATGCAGGATTACTGGCGAACCATCGACGCTGGCGCGACCGCTGTCGGGACGGTCGATGCCGAACAGCAGGCGTGCGGTCTCGGTCCGGCCAGAGCCAAGAAGCCCGGCAATGCCCACGACCTCTCCCGGCCGAATATCCAGGTTGAAGGGCGCGATCGAACCGCGTTTGCCGTAATCTTCGAACTGGAAAGCAGCGGGGGTATCGGGCACGACCGCGCCCGGATCGCGATGCCCCGTCGCCTCGGCCAGTTCCCGGCCCAGCATCAGCGAGACGAGTTCGCGGCGTGGAAGCTCGGAGATCGCCCGGCTGCCAATCATGCGGCCATTGCGCAGCACTGTGACGCGATCGGCGATCTGGTAAACCTGATCGAGAAAATGGGTGATGATGACAATACCCATACCCTGTGCGCGCAATTGGCGCAGCACGCCGAACAGGGCCTGAACCTCGCGCGCATCAAGGCTGGCAGTGGGTTCGTCCAGGAACAGCACCTTGCCGGACAGGTCGACTGCGCGGGCAATGGCAATGATCTGGCGGACGGCCACCGGGTAATGGGCAAGGGTTTCATCGGGGTCGGCGTTGATGCCGTAATGCGCCAGCAGCCCGGTCGCATCCGCGCGCATCCTGCGCCGGTCGACCAGACCCATGCGTCGTGGCTGGCGGCCCAGATACAGGTTCTCGGCAACGGTCAGGTTGTCGAGAAGGTTCACCTCCTGATAGACCGTGCCTATGCCCAGATCCTGCGCCTCGGCGACCGAGCGCGGTTCGACCTCGGCCCCGGCCAACTGCATTCGGCCCGCATCCCGACGATAAGCCCCGGTCAGGATCTTGACCAGCGTGGACTTGCCCGCCCCGTTTTCGCCCAGCAGGGCATGGATCTCGCCCGCCCGCAGGGTGAAGTCGACATTGTCCAGAACCTTGACACCAAAGAACGACTTGTCGATTCCCTGCGCCGAAAGCAGCGCATCATCTGTCATGCGTCATTTCCCAAAAGGGAGAGGGGCGAAGCTTATGGCACCCCGCCCCTCAGCCACTCAGTAGCCGAGGTCCTTCTTGGACTCGTAGACGCCCTTGGGGTCATCGGCCTGGGTGAACAGTTTCGACTCGGTCTGGATCCATTTTGCCGGCTGGGTGCCGTCGGCCAGGAACTTGTCGAGCGCGTCGAAGGCGGGGCCGGCCATGTTCGGCGTCAGTTCGACAGTGGCGTTGGCTTCGCCCTCGGACATGGCCAGGAAGATGTCCGGCACGGCATCGATCGAGACGACCTTGATATCGGTCCCGGGCTTCAGGCCGGCTTCCTTGATCGCCTGGATCGCGCCCACCGCCATGTCGTCGTTATGGGCATAGACAGCGCAGATATCCTTGCCGCCATTTTCGGCCTTGATGAAGCTTTCCATCACTTCCTTGCCCTTGGTCCGGGTGAAGTCACCGGTCTGGCTGCGGGCAATGGTGATGTTGGCATGGCCGGCGATGGCGTCTTCGAAGCCTTTCTTGCGGTTGATCGCCGGGGACGACCCGGTGGTGCCCTGAAGCTCGACCACCTTGCAGGCCTTGTCGCCGACGTCCTTCACCAGCCATTCGCCCGCGACCTTGCCTTCATAGACCTGGTCCGAGGTAACGGCGGTCAGATACAGATCCTCGGGCGCGTCGATCTGACGGTCCAGCAGGATGACGGGAATTTCGGCATCCTTGGCTTCGGCCAGAACGTCGTCCCAGCCGGTCGCGACGACCGGAGCGATCAGGATGGCGTCCACACCCTGCGCGATAAAGCCGCGGACGGCCTTTATCTGGTTTTCCTGCTTCTGCTGAGCATCGGCAAATTTCAGGTCGATCCCGCGTTCCTTGGCCTGTTGCTGCGTCACCGTCGTTTCGGCAGCCCGCCACCCGGATTCGGACCCGATCTGGGAAAACCCGACGGTCAGGTCGGCGGCAAAGGCCGCGCCGGACAGCATCAGGCACGCGACCGAACTGGCCGCAAGAAGCTTGCGATTCATTATTTTTCCTCCCCTGAGAAGGCTCCTCAACCTTCTGCTGTTAGGGATAAAGTATGATTATTGGGCCTGTCAACAATTCCGCATCTGTCGATAAGTATAGAAATTTCCGCGATGCCGGCGTCATAAATCAGATCATTTCCGGTTTTCAGGCATTTGTGGCGCAATGTTGCGGAGCAAGCAGTCGAAAGCCCAAACCGCCACTAGTCCGGAAGGCGCAGCATGTTCAGGCTGTCATCCAATGCCAACAGGTCGCGGATCCGAACACCGGAAGCGAGGGCCAGGCGCGGCAGCCCCATCGCTTGCCGGGGCAGATCAGTCGCCATCGCGATCGCCCGTTCAAGCGACAGGTCGGTCATCGCGATCAGACGCCGCATCGATTCCAGCATGTCTATATGCGCCCCCGCCAACGAGCCTTGGCTGTTCACCAGCGCTCCGTCCTGGACGTGGATGTCCATGCCATAAAGCGTGAAACGATCCGGCCCTCCGACCGTCGGCATGGCGTCCGAGACAAGAAAGCACCGATCCGTTCGCGGGCGGGCCTGCATCGCCACGCGCAGCATCTCGGCCGAGACATGGACGCCGTCGGCGATCAGCCCACACCAGCCCTCGGACAGGATGGCCGCTGCGATGATGCCGGGCTCACGCGAGGTCATCTGTGGCATCGCGTTGAAAAGATGGGTGAACATGGTAACCCCGGCCGCCATCCCCGCCCGTGCCTGATCCGCCGTGGCCGTGGTATGGCCGGCCGACAGCACAACGCCCAACGCGGTCGCTTCGCGCAGCAAGGCTGGTTCAGCCAGTTCGGGCGCGAGTGTCAGCAGCACGGGAATCCCGGCCGCGCGCAGCCGCCGCAGGACCACCATCGTTCGCGCGTCGAGGGGCCGGATGAAGCGAGGGTCATGCGTGCCGCGGCGTGCCACCGCGATATGCGGGCCCTCGATATGGATGCCCGCGATTCCGGGTTGCCCGAAGGCCGCGATGACCGCGTCGGCGGCAGCCTCCATCACCTCGGGAGCATCGGTGATGACCGTCGGCAGGATCTGCGCGGTCCCAAGCCGGTGATGAGCGGCGGCAATCATCTGAATCCCATGCGGAGTCGGGTCGGCATTGAACAGCACCCCGCCGCCGCCATTGACCTGAAGATCGGTGCAACCCGGCATCAACAGCGCCACGCGCTGATCGGGGCGGTCGCTTCCAAGCGGGCGCAGGGCCGAGACACGGCCAGCCACGACCTCGACCGCTAGGTCAGGAACCAGTGCACCGTCAATCCAGCAACGGTCGGCGGCAATCAGCATGAGCCGAGGCCTGGGTGAAAGGTCGAGGTCATTGCAATTCTCCGGTCATTCCGGCACGGGCCATCAGGGCGGCCCCGCGGGCACCGGAACTGTCACCATGCCGGGCGACCCTGATCTCGGGCAGGCGCACCTGCCCCAGCCGCAATCTCCCCAGTGCTGCGGTCAGCAGGCCGGGCAGGCCGGGTATATTGGACAGCCCGCCCCCCAATACGATCACCTGCGGATCCAGAATCAGTTGGGCGGTGTAAAGCATCTCGCCCGTCAGATCTGCCCAGATCCCCATGACCCGCGCCGCTTTGGCATCCTGTGCTGCGCGGCCCGCGATCACCGCTGGATCGCACTCGGCGATCCCGGCCCATTCCGCGATCCGCCGCAGCCCGGTGCCCGAAACATAGTTTTCATGGCAGGCCATACGCCCGCAACCACAGGGCCATGTTGGCAGGCCGTGACGCTGGATTGCACGATCGGGCATACCGACATGGCCAATCTCGACCGCAAGCCCGGCATTGCGACGCGGAATATGACCGTCGATCACCCAACCAGCCCCGACGCCGGTCCCAAGGATCAGGCCCAGCACAGAATCCGCACGCTCGCCCGCGCCGCCATGTGCCTCGGAATAGGCGAAGGCCATGCAGTCGTTCACCATCGGAAGCGACCGCCCCAGCGCGTCGCGCAGCGCCTTGCCAAGGTTCTGGCCCGAAACGGGAATGTTGGACGCGGTGGCGATCCCGCTTTGCGGATCGATCAGCCCCGCCATTGAGATAGCGACAGGAAGATGCTGATCTTGCGCCGAACTCTCAAGCCAGCGGATCTGCTGGACCAGCGCGGCGATGAAGCTTTCGAAATCCTCGCGCGGAGTGGCTGCGCGTTTCAGCGCGATGGTCTGCATGTTTCCGTCGAATAGTCGTGCCTCGATCTTGGTGCCGCCCAGATCGATCGCGCCGCAGATCATGCCTGCCATTCGTAAAGCCTTACTCCCGATACCACCCGTGTCAGGTTGCGCCCCGCGAACGGATCGTCAACAGGCAATCCCAGTGCTTCGGACCAGCGATGCGCCAATATCTGCGCAGGCAGGACGTATAGCACCGGATCGGCGGGCGTTTCCGTCAGGCTCAGCGATATGTCGCAACCCGGGCCGATGGTCGTCACCGCAACACCTGGAAACTGGCGCCGGATTTCGGACTCAAGATCATGGTCATAACGCGCGACCCGCGGATCGGGATGGATCATCACGAAGACGGCGGTGCGGTCATTGACGGCAGCCTTGGGACCGTGACGGAATCCAAGCGTGCTGTCCCATTGCGTGATCGTCCTCCCGGCCGTCAACTCCAGCACCTTCAGCGCAGATTCCCGCGCAATTCCGGTCAACGCGCCCGAGCCAAGGAAGATGGCCCGGTCCGGAAGCGGCGCGGGGTGTTGCCACAGGCCCGGCAGAACCGCCTGCGCCGCGTCAGCAAGGCGGGGCAGGACATCCTTGGCATCGAACTGCGCATCAAGGCAGGCAAGTGCGCTGAGATACAGCGTGGTAAAGGACGACGTCATGGCAAAGCCGCGATCATGGGTCGCCCCAGGCAGGATCAGACTCCGCGTCTGTCCCGGCCCCGGCCCTTGCCGCCGCGCCAGTGCGCTGTCCGCATTGCAGGTGATCTGCAACCGATCGATGTCCGGGCGATGCGCGTCCAGCAGGTCGATCAAGCCGATGCTCTCGGAACTGTCACCGCTGCGTCCGAACTGGATCGACAGGATTCCGCCCGGCGCGTCGCAAGCAAGCTGCGGAACCGAGACCAGGTCCGTGGTCGGCAGGGCGCGCAGATTCCCGCCCAACTGTCGCGCCAGCACCTCGCCGATATAGGCCGAGGTGCCCGCACCGGACAGCCAGACCTCGCGCGGGTCGCGCGACGCGATCCAGTCGCGTATCTGCCCGGCCTGACTGGCAAGCGGGGCCGCCCATTCGCGCCAGATCGCGGGTTGCGCGTCGATTTCCCGCGCCGTGAAGCTGTTCATGATCATTCCCTGCTGTTCTGGGCCGTATCCCCGGCGACGATCAGGCGGACGCCCGCACCTTCCAGCGCCGCGCAAATCGGCTCGGCGGGCTTCCGGTCGGTGACAAGGATCGCCACCCGCGCCAATCCGCAGATCCGGTGCAGGCGCGAGCCGCGAAACTTGGTGTGGTCGGCAAGAACGATGACACGCGTCGCCGCCTCGACCATGGCGCGGGTGACATGGGCCTCATCCTCGGAATAGGTCGAAAGGCCGCCCTCGGGGTCGATGCTGTCCGCGCCCATAACGAATGTGTCGAAATTCATGCCATTCAAACTGCCCTCGGCCAGCCGCCCGGTCAGCGACCCGGTCGAGGGCCGGATGACTCCCCCGGTCAGCATGACGCGGTGACGGCCATTGCGCAGCGCGTGCTGGGCGACCACAAGCCCCGAGGTCATGATCGTCATCGCGGGATGGGCATCGCTTTGGCCCAGAAGCTCGGCCACGATCTCGACGGTCGAACCATTGTCGATCAGGATCGCATGATCGTCCCGCAGCAGTTCCATCGCGGTGGTCGCGATGCGGCGCTTCGCATCCGGGTTGGCCAGACGGCGGTCGTCGGCCAGGGGATGGACGGCGGTCGCGGCACTTTGCGCAGCAAGAGCAAGGGCCAGCTCGATGCGGAACTCGGCCAGACCCGCGAAGCCAAGGCTGCGACAGAACCGGATCAAGGTCGGCTCGGACGTGCCCAGCCTGCCGCAGATCTCGCGCGAGGTCATGCGGATGAAGTCGGACGGATCCTCGGCCACGAAGGCCGCGATGGCGCGCAGCTTGGCAGGCATCGAGTCGCGCGCGGCCAGCACCGCCGCCCAAAGGGCAGCGCCGTGAAGCGGCTTGTCGTCCTGTGTCTGCTGCATCCCTGCCCGCACGCCCCCGTGATAAACTGTGGTGCCACAATGTTTTCGACCGCGATAGTTTTGTCAAACTAAAATTCTCGCCAAAAAATTTTAGGTCCGCACAAAAATCAGTTTACAGAAACTTTGTTTTGCTGTTGCCTCGGGATCGTGACGCAAGGGAGGCATCATGCAAGAACAATCCGGCGCCCCGCTTCTGGAAGTCTGCGTGGACGATCCCGCGGGACTTGCCGCGGCCATCGTGGGCGGGGCCGACAGGGTCGAGCTTTGCGCCGCACTGGCCGTCAGCGGCCTGACCCCTGCGCCTGGCCTGATCGCTTTGGCAGCGCGTGCGGAAATCCCAGTCTGCGCGATGATCCGCCCCCGACCCGGCGGCTTCACCTATAGCCCGGATGAAATCGAGGCGGCGCTGCTGGACATCGCGGCCGTTCGCGCCGCCGGGTTGGCAGGGATCGTGACCGGCGTCACGCTGCCCGACGGTCGGCTTGACCTTGACACCATGGCACGCCTACGCGACGCGGCCGGGGATATGGAGCTGGTGATCCACCGCGCCTTCGACATGGCCCCGGATCTTGACGAGGCGCTGGAGCAGGCAATCGGACTTGGCGCCTGCCGCATCCTGACTGCGGGCGGCACGCGATCGGCCCCGGAAGGTATCGAGGGGCTGGCCCGGCTGAGCCGTCTGGCCGGGAACCGGATCACGATCATGGCGGGCGGTGGCGTCCTGCCCGAGAACGCGGCCGTGCTGCTGCAGGCGGGCGTGCATGACCTGCACAGTTCCTGCACCTCGGTCGTTGCCGATCAGGCGCTGGCCACGCGCATCAATATCGCTGCCAGCCGACCGCAGACCCTGCCCGAGAACGTCCGCGCCCTGCGAGTCGCCATGGAAAAGGCGCTGGAGGGGGCCGCATGACGAACGGGATGAAGACCGGCATCATCGGCCTTGGCCATCGGATCGCGGCCATTCTTCCCTTTCTGCGCGACAATTGCCCCGATCTCGACCTTGTCGCCGTTGCCGATCCCGGCCCCGGGCATGATGCGCGGCTGGCAGAGGCTGACCCCGCCCATCGCTATGCCGACCCGGTCGAGATGCTGGCGCGGCACAGGTTCGACCTGCTGCTGATCGGCTCTCCGAACCACCTGCACATGCAACACCTGCGCCTGGCACTGGCCAGCGACACCCCGCATATCTTCGCCGAGAAGCCTGTCGTCATCTCGCTGGACGAGACGCTCGAACTTGCGCGACTGCTGCGCGCCCATGACGGGGTTGGGCGGATCGCAGTTGGTATGGTGCTGCGATATTCGGCCCTTTATCGCGCGCTGCGCGCCGCCGCCGCCCAGATCGGCGAGGTCATGTCCATCGAGGCCTCAGAGCATATCGCGCCCTATCACGGCAGCTTCTTCATGCGCGACTGGCGGCGCGACAGCACGCTGTCGGGCGGCTTCATGCTGGAAAAATGCTGCCATGACCTCGACCTTTATCAGGGGGCCGCGGGGGCAAGGGCCGCGCGCGTCGCAAGCTTTGGCGGGCGCAAGAAATACCTGCCTGCACAGCGTCCCGCCGGGAGGCCGGATTACCTTAAGGTCATGTCGCCCCGCTGGGGCGGTACGGCCGACGCCTATTCGGGTCAGGGCGACCTGATCGACTATCAAACGGCCCTGGTCGAATATCAGAACGGCGCGAGCCTGGCGTTTCACACCAACCTGAACACGCCCGATGAATTCCGGCGCTTTGCCGTCATCGGCACGCAGGGCATGGCCGAGGGCGACTTCATCCGCAACTATTTCAAGCTGACGCGGGCCGAGGACGGGGCGGTCCTGATCGACGACCGCGACATCGGCACCGCTGGCGACATGAAGCACCATTATGGCGCAGACGCCGCAATGGCCCGCGACCTTGCAGCCCATTGGCGGGGCGAGCTGCCATCGCTTCCATTGACCGTCACGGACGCGTTGGAGGCCGGCGCGACCGCCCTTGCGATGGACCGCGCCCGGACCGAGGGCCGGGTCTTCGACCTTGCCCCCTTCTGGGCCCGGTTTGACGAGGCCCTGACCGGCAGGGCGGCAGCATGAGGCGCGCGGATCCGTTTCCCTACCTGCTTCTCGTCCCGGCGCTGCTGCTGGTCGGGGTCATCGCGGCCTGGCCGCTGGTCGAGACCTTCCGGCTGTCCTTTACCGACGCCTCGATGAAGCAGACGCAGGAATATGTCGGGTTTGCCAACTACGCCAAGTTCTTCCAGCGCGATTTCTGGCCGATTCTGGGGCGGACTTTGGTCTGGACGGCATTGTCCGTCAGCCTGAAACTGGTCATGGGCCTGATCGGCGCGGTGCTGCTGAACGCGGCAGTGCCTGGCCGCGCGCTGTTTCGCATCCTTATCATGCCGCCCTGGGTGGTGCCGGTCGCGGTCGGCTGCTTCATGTGGGCATGGCTCTACAACGGCCAGTTCGGCATGATCTCGGGGCTTGGCCAGCGTATCGGTTTGTTTTCCGGCCCGTTCGAATTCCTGGCCTACAAGCAGGCGGCGTTCATCTCGACCGTGGTGACGGATGTCTGGATCGGGACGCCACTGGTCTCGTTGTATCTTCTGGCGGCGATGCAGACGATCCCGAAGGATCTTTACGAAGCCGCCTGGACGGATGGCGCGGGGCGGCCCTATCGCTTCCGCCGGATCACCCTGCCGCTGCTGATGCCTTCGATTACGACCATGGCGCTGCTTTCGACGATCTGGACGTTCAACAGCTTCGAGATCATCTGGATCCTGACCGAGGGGGGGCCGCGCGGCTCGACCACGACCATGATCATCGACACCTACCGCACGGCCATCGCCCGCTTCCGCTATGGCGAGGGCGCGGCCCGGGCCGTGATGATCCTGATCTGTCTGATGGTCCTGTCGGCGATCTATCTGACGTTGCTGAACCGGCTGACCCGAAAAGGACGCGCAAGATGATCAACCGCTATCGCTGGTGGGAACTCGTCCTGATCTATGCCGGCATGGCCCTGTTCCTGACCTTCATGCTGGCCCCTTTTGTCGAGGCGTTCATGGTCTCGCTGCGGCCGCTGAACGAGGTGTTCCGCATCCCTTATCGCTTTATGGCCGAAGGGATGAACCTGTCGAACTATCACCAGATCTGGATCTCTCAGCCGATGCTGGGCCGGTGGATCGCGAACAGCTTCGGCATCGCGGTGGCGGTGACGCTGCTGTCCATGCTGTGCTCGATCCCGGCGGCCTATGCCTTTGCCCGCTTCAAGTTCAGACTGCGCGACGGGCTGTTGTCGCTGTTCCTGGCAGTGTCGATGGTGGGGGCGGCGGTGCTGATCATCCCGCTTTACAAGCTGATGCTGGCGCTGGGACTGCTGAACACCTATGCCGCGATGATCGTGCCCGGCGCTGCCTTTACGGTCCCGACCGGGATTTTCCTGATGCGCAGCTATTTCATGCGCATCCCGGCCGAGCTTGAGGAAGCGGCCTATGTCGATGGCGCAAGCAGGCTTTACACGATGCGCCGGGTGATCCTGCCCATCGCAGCACCCGGCATGGTGGTCGTCGCGATCACGACCTTCATCACCGCCTATGCGCAACAGTTCCTGTTCGCGCTGACCTTCAATTCAAAGAACCACCTGAATCCGCTGCCCGTCGGGCTTTACCAGTTCTTCGGCCATCAGGAGGTTCGCTGGAACGAACTGATGGCCGCCAGCATCGTCGGCGTGCTGCCGGTGCTGGTGCTCTACGTCTTCCTGCAACGATACATCGTCGCCGGGCTGACCGCCGGCGCGGTGAAGGAATGACGGCTACGGTCGCAAATAACAGGGAGTAAGAAATTGAATATCCGTTCCATCATCCTCGCGTCGACCGCAGTCTTCGCGCTGTCGAGCGCCACGCAGGCCGCGACCGAACTGTATCTGATCAACTGCGGCGCAGATAACGAGCCGCAGGCCCCCGTCCAGCAAACCCATATCGACGAATGGGTCAAGGCAAACCCCGACTATACCGTCCGGGTCGAGTTCCTGCCGTGGGAACAGTGCCAGGAAAAGACCCTGACCCTTGCTGCCGCAGGGACGCCACCCGCCGCGGCCTATATGGGATCGCGCGTGCTCAAGCAGCTGTCCGCCGCTGGCCAGATCGTCCCGATCACGCTGACCGAAGATGAGATGAAGACCTATGAACCCTCGGTCATCTCGACGGCGCAGATCGACGGGCAGACCTGGGGCCTGCCGCGCGCCTTCTCGACCAAGGCGCTTTACTGGAACAAGGACCTTTTCAAGGAAGCCGGGCTGGACATGCCCGACGGCCCCCAGACCTTTGACGACATGCTGACCGCCGCGAAGGCGATCAAGGAAAAGACCAAGGCCGCCGGCTTCGGCATGCCCGCCGCCGATATGGACAACACCTTCCACGAATTCCTGAACTTCCTGTATTCCAACGGCGGTCAGGTCGTCGATGCCGAGGGCAAGGTCGTCTTCGATAGCCCGAACAACGTCGAAACGCTGAAATTCTATCAGGAACTGGCGAAATACTCGCAGGAAGGTCCGGTCGCCTATGACCGCGGCAAGATCGAGCCGCTGTTCAAGGAAGGCCAGGTCGCCATGTACACCTCGGCCGCGTTCGGCATTCCCAAGGCCGAGGGCGTGAATTTCGGCGTCACCATGATCCCGGCGGGCCCGCAGGGCAAGCATTCGACGCTGCTCATCACCGACAGCCTCGTCGTGTTCAAGGGCACCGGGCTGGAAGAGCCGGCACAGAACCTGATCAAGTTCCTGACCGCGCCCGAACGCCAGGCGGCCTTCGACGAGGCCGGCGGCTGGACCCCGATCCGCGCCGGAGCCAGCGCCGATGCGTTGATCGCCAAGGAGGCGAAGTGGAAGCCGTTCCTTGACGCCATCCCGACCGGCGGGCCTGAACCCCTGCTGCAGGATTACATCGCCATGCAGGACGTTGCGATCGAGGGTATCCAGGCCGTCATCACCGGCGAAGTCACGCCGGAAGAAGGCGCCAAGCAGATCAATGACGGCCTAGCCGCGCTGAACTGATCCCTCCGGGGGCGGCACGCCCGCCCCCACCTTTCTGCCAAGGAGCAGCCGATGGGCGATCTGAAACTGACAGCCGTGGCCAAGGATTTCGGCACGGTCCGCGTCATCCACCCGACCGACCTGCATATCCGAGACGGCGAGTTCACGGTTTTCGTGGGCCCCTCGGGCTGCGGCAAGTCCACCATGCTGCGCATGATCGCGGGGCTGGAGGATATCACCTCGGGAACGCTTGAAATCGACGGGCGCGTGGTCAACGACCTGCCCCCCTCGCGCCGGGGGATCGCGATGGTGTTCCAAAGCTACGCGCTTTACCCCCACATGGACGTCTTCGAGAATATCGCCTTTCCCCTGCGGGTCGAGCGCCGCCCCGAAGCCGAAGTCCGCCAGAAGGTCCAGGCCGCCGCCGAGGTTCTGAAGCTGACCGAGCGGCTGAAGCACAAGCCGGGCGAATTGTCGGGCGGTCAGCGCCAGCGCGTCGCCATTGGCCGCGCCATCGTGCGCGAACCTTCGGTCTTCCTGTTCGACGAGCCGCTGTCGAACCTTGACGCCGCGCTGCGTGGCGACATGCGGGTCGAACTGTCCCGCCTGCACATGCGGCTGGCAAACACCATGATCTATGTGACCCATGACCAGGTCGAGGCGATGACCATGGCCGACCGCATCGTCGTGCTGAACGCCGGGCGGGTCGAGCAGTCGGGCACCCCGCTGGAACTGTTCCATCGTCCCGCCAACCGCTTCGTCGCAGGGTTCATCGGCAACCCGAACATGAATTTTCTGCCCGCGACCGCGACCGGCACCGATGCACAGGGCATCGCGCTGCGCGTCGAGAATGGCGGTGACGTCACCGTGCCGGTCGATGGTCATGCCGCCGCGGATGAAAAGATGACCCTGGGTATCCGCCCCGAGGATCTGCGCCCCGACCCGCAAGGCCTGCCCTGCCGCGTGGACGTGGTCGAGCGGCTGGGCAGCAGCACCGTGATCCACGCGATCGCGCCGGGCGACCGGCCGATCTGCGCGCTGGCAGACGGCACCGCCGTGGTTACGCCGGGCGAGACGATCCGGCTGGGCTTCGATCCCGCCAATGCCCATCTTTTCGACCGCGACGGCCAGGCGCTGCACCGCAGGCAGGTGCCCGTCGACCTTGCGCGCATGCCGACCGCGCGAACCGCCTGAGTCTTGCCGAAGATGCGCGCACTGAAACTGAACGTCCACAACACGACCGAGCAGGCGATCACCGCTGCGGCCCGGCTGATCGCGGATCTGGTGGCGATCCGGCCGAACGCGGTGCTGGGCCTTGCCACCGGTGGCACAATGGAGCCGCTTTACACCCGGCTTGTCGAATTCCACCGCTCGGGCCTGAGCTTCCGGCGCGTGCGCACCGTCAACCTTGACGAGTATGTCGGCCTGGCCCCGGATCACCCGAACTCTTATCACAGCTATATGCAGCGGCATTTCTTCGATCACGTCGATATTCCCGAGGACGCAATCCACATCCCCCGCGGCGACGTGGAACCCGACCGTGCCGCAGCAGAGTATTCCGCGCTGCTGGATCGGGTCGGACCGGTCGACCTGCAACTTCTTGGGATCGGGGCGAATGGGCATATCGGCTTCAACGAACCCGGCACCCCGGTCAACGCCCCGACGCGCGTGGTCGACCTGCTGCCAGATACGATCAGCGCCAACGCCCGCTTCTTCACGGCCGAGGAACAGGTGCCCTCGCAGGCCGTGACGATGGGGACCGCGGCAATCCTTGCCGCCCGTAGCGTTCTTGCGCTGGCGACCGGCCCGGCCAAGGCGGAATCGCTGGCCGCGGCTCTGGACGGGGCAATCAGCCCCGACTGCCCCGCATCCTATCTGCGGCTGCATCCATCCTGCACGATCATCGCCGACCGGACGGCAGGCGCGCGGCTTGGAACGCTGAAGGCACTCGGCGCCGCGGCCTGACCCGCCTGCCCCACCGGACTGCCGATTTGTCGCGCATGTGAACGGGAAAGCCGCGCGCGGCGCGGCAAGGGTGGGAACCCGCGCGGCGTATCCGTTCTTGTCTGCTCAAGGGGACGTGGCGGAGGGGCAGATGCAGGCTGATGGCGGCGAATTCGGCCCCCGAGATCCGGGCGCGCCGGACATGGCACACCCCTCGGGGTTTCCTGCGGCTGGCCGTGCGGTCATGGAACTGGGCCGTGCCCTGACGCCTGGACTGGACAGCAAGGCTGCCCAGATCGACATTGGCGAGGCAGAGCGTCAGCAAAGGTCGCTGTATCACCTTGCCCTCAGGGACGATGCCGAGGGTGAGCATATCACCACCGCCACGCGTTGGCTGCTCGACAACTACCACACCATTGCCGAGACCTATCGCCACCTCCACCGCGATCTCAGCCCCGATTTCCTGCGTTCGCTGCCACGCGGGACCGACCAGTCGGGCGGCCCGATCCCGCGCGTCTTCGCATTGGCCTGGGACTATGTCGCGATGACCGATGCAGACCTGCGCGAACGCAGCTTCTCCGAATTCATCGCGGGCGCCCAGCAGGTCGAATGGCTGACCATCGGAGAGCTTTGGTGCCTGCCCGCGATGCTGCGCTATGTCCTGCTGCTGCGGATGCTGCGCCTCAGCATCGAGGCAGCCCAGGCCCGGCAAGGACGGCGCGAGGCGAATGCGGCGATCGATCGGCTGATGGCCAAGGACGATCCGCGGCCCGAGGATTTCGACCTTGTCGTGCCCGATCATGCACTGATCAACCCCACTTATGTGGCACAGGTCATCTATCGCATCCATGCGCGGCTGGACCGCGGCCATGCCATCGCGTCGGACCTGTCGCGCCGGCTGGAAGCGCGGGGCAAGACCGCCGAACAGACCCTTTCCGACGAACAATCGCGCCAGACGGCCAACAACGTCACTGCCGGACATGTGATCCGGGCGCTGAAGCGACTGGACGAAATCGACTGGCGCGACTGGTTCGAGAATACCAGCCGGATCGAGGCGATCCTGCGCGATGACCCCGATCACCTGCGCCTTGCCCCCCCGACCCGCAACCTGATCCGCAATCGGATCGAGGCGATAGCGCGTCATTCCGACCTGACCGAGGCCGAGGTTGCCGAACGCGCATTGCGCGCAGCCGAACACCGCGCGCTGCCGGTCTCGGCCATCATGCTGGGGGACGAGGCGAGGGCGTTCGAGCAAGGCTGCGGCTATCGCCCGCCCTTGCGCGAAAGGGTGGTCCACGCGCTGCGGCGTCGCGGGGTTTGGGCGATGGCGCTGGTGCTGATGATCCCCATCGCCATCGCGGTCATGATCAGCGCCGCCTATATCCCGTCTCGTACGAATGCCCTGCTTGCGGTTGCGCTGATCCTGCTGTCGCTCCCGGCTTTCGCCGAGGCCTCCCTTGCCCTGATCCGCTTCCTTGCAAGCCGGTTTTTCCCGCCCGCGCAGCTGCCGGCCTATGGTTTCGACGAAGGTATTCCGCCGGACCATGCAACGCTTGTGGTCATCCCCTGCCTGCTGCACGGGTTGGATGCAATCGACGATGTATTGAACAATCTCGAGGTGCATTATCTGGCCAATACCGACCCTGCGATCAGCTTTGCCCTGCTGACTGACTTCGCCGATGCCGCCGAGGAGGCAACTGATCGCGACGCCGAGCTTCTGGCTTATGCCCGGCAGGGGATCAACGCGCTTGCAGACCGCTATGCCCATACCGGCAAACGCTTCTTCCTGCTGCACCGGCGGCGGCAGTGGAACGAGGTCGAAGGCGTCTGGATGGGGTGGGAACGCAAGCGCGGCAAGCTAGTCGAACTGAACGCGCTGCTGCGCGGCTCCAAGGATACCAGCTTCGTCGACAGCGGACCGCGCCCGCCCGACAATATCCGCTATGTCGTGACGCTGGACGCCGATACGACGATGCCGCGCGACACGGTGAGGCAGCTTGTCGGAATGATCGCACACCCCGTGAACCGTCCGCATTACGACCCGGTCTTGGGGCGGATCACGCGCGGGCATGGGGTGATCCAGCCGCGTGTCGCGGCGCTGCTGGCCCATGGGCCGCAGACCTCGCCGTTTCAGCGCATCCTGTCGCAGGATGGCGGGCTGGATCCCTATGTCTTCACCGTTTCGGATTTGTACCAGGACGTGTTCGACCAGGGCACCTATACCGGCAAAGGCATCTATGATGTCGATGCCTTCACCGCGGCGGCACAGGACCGGGTCCTCCAGAACACGGTGCTGAGCCATGACCTGATCGAGGGCGCATGGCTGCGCGCGGCGCTGGCCACGGATGTCACCCTGGTTGAGGAATACCCGCGCCGCTTCGCGGTCGACCTGTCGCGCCAGCATCGCTGGGTGCGTGGCGACTGGCAGCTTCTGCCCTATCTGCTGAACCCGCATAACGGTTTGGACGCCTTGGCGCGTTTTCGCATGATCGACAACCTGCGTCGCAGCCTGCTGCCGGTCAGCCTGATGATGGCCGGCACGCTGGCATTGATCAGTCTGCCCCATGACGAGGGGATGATCTGGCTGGCGATCCTTGGCGTCTCGATGTGCCTGGCCCAACTGCTGGGCTGGCTGATGGGTGTTGTCCCGCGACAGGCCGGGGTCGCGCCGCTGCGCCACCTGACGGTGATCGGCAACGAATTCCTCGACCAGTTGATCGCCTTCATGCTGCGTCTGGCGCTGCTGCCGCAAGTGGCCTGGAGCATGATGGATGCGATCATGCGCACATTTTACCGGCTTTACGTCTCGCGCCGGCATTTGCTGGAATGGACCACCAGCCAGTCTGTTGCCGCGCGGTCGCACGAGACACTGGCCGACTATGTCCGGCTGATGCGGGGGGGCGTCGGGCTGGCCCTGGGTTTTGCGGCGCTGATCGTGCTGTTCCGCCCCGACAACCGCCCGCAGGCGCTGGCATTTACCGCGCTGTGGCTGGCAGCGCCCCTGATCGCCTGGATCAGCGCCCGCCCGATCCGCGACGAAGAGACCCGCCCCCTTGCGCCGGACGAGATCCTGGAATGGCGCGCCGAAGCGCGGCTGATCTGGCGCTTCTTCGAAAGTTTCGTGACCGAGGCGACGAACCACCTGCCGCCCGACAACTTCCAGATCGATCCCCACCCGAAACTGGCCGAGCGCACCTCGCCCACGAATATCGGGCTTTATCTTCTGTCGACGGTCACTGCGCGTGAATTCAACTGGATCACCCTGAACGAGACGCTGGAGCGGGTGGACGCCACGCTGGGCACGATCGAACGGATGGAGCGCGAGCGCGGTCATCTTTACAACTGGTACGCGACGGACACCCTGCAACCGCTGGGGGTGCGCTATATCTCGGCCGTGGACAGCGGAAACCTTGCGGGCCACCTGATCACGCTGTCCGCGACGCTGAAGGAATGGGCCCGAAATCCCACGCTCTACCTGCTTCCCGACCTGTCCGGCGCGGTCGATATCCTGACCATCATGCGGCGAATCCATGACGCGGTCCCGCGCGAAAGGCGCAGCCTGAACACCCTGCGCGACCGCATTGGAGAACGCATCCACGGCCTGTGGCGCGCGATGGGAAATGCAGGAGAGCCGGACGTGGCCGCCCTTCACGTCCGTACCTATGCCCGTGCCGCCGCGGATCTTCAAGTGCTGGTGCAGGGCCTTCTGGCCGAGGTTCCGACTGCCCCGGTGCGAGAGCTTGACTGGTGGGCCGCGCGCCTTGTCACCACCTGCGACGAGATGGAGGCCCTGGGCAGGATCGAACCGGCGCTGGTGCAGGTCTCGGCATTGCGTATGTCTGCATTGGCTGAACGCGCGCGGGCCTTTGCCTTCGAAATGGAGTTCAGCTTTCTCTATGACAACGAACGCCACCTGCTGGCGATCGGCTTCAACGCGGCGGACGGAACGCTAGACCATTCCTATTACGACCTGCTGGCATCCGAGGCGCGGCTTGCCTCGCTTTTCGGGATCGCCAAGGGGGATCTGCCGACCGAGCATTGGAACCGGCTTGGCCGGCCGATGACCACGATGACCTATGGCAGCACGCTGGTCAGCTGGTCGGGATCGATGTTCGAATACATGATGGCGCCCCTGGTCATGGACGAGCCGCCCGGCTCGATCCTGCATTCGTCCTGCGAGGTCGCGGTCGAGGCGCAGATCCGGGACGGGATGCGCGCCTCGCGGCCCTGGGGTGTGTCCGAAAGCGCCTATAACGCGCGCGACGGGATGATGAACTATCAGTATTATGCCTTCGGGGTCGCGGAACTGGCCTTGCGGCGCTGGCTGCGCGATGACCAGGTCGTCGCTCCCTATGCCAGTTTCATTGCGGCGGACCTGCGCCCGCGCAGTGCGCTGAAGAACCTGCGACGCCTGGCGAAACTTGGCGCAAGGGGAGAGTTCGGCTTTTACGACGCGGTGGATTTCACTCCCTCGCGCGTGCCAGCCGGGCGCAAATGCGTAACGGTGATGAACATCATGGCCCATCATCAGGGGATGAGCCTGCTGGCGGTGGCGAACTGCCTGATGCGCGGCATCCATCGCAAGCGTTTCCACGCCGACCCGGTGATCGAAAGCGTCTCGACGCTGCTGCAGCAGCGCAGCCCGCGCGAGATTTCCTCGCTGCTGCGGATCACGCCGCCACGCCGCCTGCTGGGTCTGGGAAGGGACAGCGGACAATCCGAAATCGTCGATGTCAGGGACGCGCTGTCCGCACCGCACACCGTGGCCCTGATGTCGAATGGCCGGCAATCCCTGCTTCTGGGTGCCAGCGGCGGCGGGCGTTCGCGGCTGGGTCCGGTCGCCGTCACCCGCTGGCGCCCCGATCCCGCGGCAGATGTCTGGGGCGAATTCCTGTTCCTTCGCGACATCACAAGCCGCCGCTGGTGGTCGGTCACGGCAGCGCCCGGCTTTGACCCCCAGATCTCGTATTCGGCGCTGCTATTCGACTACAAGGCCTGCTTCTCGGCCCAGGGCGAGGGGATCATCTGCGAAACCGAGGTGATCCTGTCGGATGATCTGGACGCCCGCGGCACACGCGTGAAACTGCGCAATGTCTGGGAGGAAACGCGCCAGATCGACCTTGTCAGCTATGGCGAGATCGTACTGGACGACAATGCCGCCGACCGCGCCCATACCGCATTTTCACGCATGTTCGTCGCCACCAAGGCCGAGGTGGATCAGGCCCGCATCTTCGCGCGGCGCAACAAGCGCAATCCGCAGGATCCCGACCTTCATCTGATGCACATGTCCGCGGGGGCCGGAGTTCCTTCGGCAGCAATCACGGATCGGCGCGAATTCATCGGTCGCGGTCGGAATCTGCGCACACCGCTGGGGTTGGAACATCCCGGTCGCCTGACACCTCCGCCGCAGGAAGAAAGCTATACCCTTGACCCGGTTTTCTCGCTGTCTCGCCGGCTGACCCTGGCGCCGGGGAAAGAGGCGGTGGTGACATTCTGGACGGTCACGGCAACCAGCCGCGATCAGCTTTATGAAGCCCACCGCCTGCTGTCGGACGAATCCGCCTTCGACAACGAATACCAGATGGCCTGGACGCGCAGCCAGGTGCAGTTGCACCATGCCGACATCACCCCGGACGAAGCAGCGCTGTTCCGGCGCTATGCTGCGCTGCTGGTCTATCCCAACCAGGTGTTGAACCCGCACCAGATCCGGCACGCGATGGGGCGGCAATCGGCGCTGTGGCCGATGTCCGTCTCGGGTGACAACCCGATCATGGTGCTGCGCATCAACGACCCGGACCTGATGCCGGTCGCGCATCAGGCAATCAGGATGCAGGAATACCTGCGGATGCGCGGGCTGGAATGCGACCTGGTTATCCTGAACGAACAGAGGGTCAGCTATGCCGCAAGCATGAACGAGGCGCTGAACAACCTGTGCCACAGCCTGCACCTGCTGCATTCGCGCCCCTCGGTCTTCGCGGTCGATGCGAATGCTCTGGAACCGCTGACACAGGACACCCTGCTGGCCGTCGCCCGCGTTGTCGTCCACGCCCAGAACGGCAGCCTGTCCGAGCAGATTCAGCGGATCGAGGCGGCGGAATTGCAGCGCGGTATCGTCCGGCCAGCAAGCCGTCCCCTGCAGCGCGCCCCGCTCCGTACCGATTTCCCGGCCGAGGACCTGCGTTTCTGGAACGGCATCGGCGGCTTTGACGCCAACGGCAATTACGTCACCCGCCTGCGCCATGCCCAGACAACCCCCAATCCCTGGATCAACGTCATCGCGCGCGAGGATTTCGGCTTTCACATCTCGGCGGAGGGGGCTGGCTTCTCGTGGTCGGCCAACTCGCGGGATCATCAGCTGACGCCGTGGTCGAATGATCCGGTCAGCAATCCCAGTGGCGAAGGGATGTTGATCCGCGAGGTCGGGACCGGTGCGATCCATACGCCCTATGCGGCGCTGTCCAGCCAAAGAACCGCCCTTTACCAATGCCGGCACGGGGCCGGATTCTCGGAATTCACCTCCTGGTCGGGCGAGTTGGAGATCACCGCAACCCACAGTCTTTTGCCCGATGCGCCGCTGCGCGTGATCGGCGTGGCTCTAACCAACCGGTCCGACCGTCCCCTGACGCTGGATGTCGCGCAGTTTCTTGAGCCGGTCATGGGCGGTTCCCGTGCCAAGGCCGCGCCCTATCTTCAACCGCGCTACCTGCCGAACCACCGCGCCATCGAGTGCAGGAACCCCTATTCCATCGATTACACCGGACAGCGGATGATCCTGTCGGTGGATCGCGAGGTGACGGGAATGTGCCTGTCGCGCCTGATCTGGCAGGGGCGCAATCGCGACTTGTCCATGCCTGCATGGTTCGACTCGGCCCTGAGCCACCGCTTCGTGCATCGCCACGACGGAGACCCCGTCATGTTGCTGGAAACGCGGATCGAGCTGGAACCCGGCGCGACAGAAGAGATCACATTCCGCCTTTCGGCGGGGCCCGACGCGGTGGCCGAAACGCTGATGTCGCGGACCGACACCGCCGCGCAGGCGAAATCTGAGCAGCAGACGGAATGGGACGGCATCTTCGGAAACCTTCAGGTCCAGACGCCTGACCCTGCGTTCGATCTGATGGTGAACCGCTGGCTGCCCTATCAGGCAATCGCCTGCCGCATCCGGGCGCGCTCGGCCTTTTTCCAGGCCTCGGGTGCGTTCGGATTCCGCGACCAGTTGCAGGATACATCGGCGATGCTGGTCTATGACCCCGGCCTTGCGCGAACGCAACTGATCCATGCCGCTTCACGCCAGTTCCCGGAGGGTGACGTCCAGCATTGGTGGCTGCCTGCGACAGGCGCCGGGGTGCGCACGATGATCGCCGATGACGTGGTCTGGCTGGGCCATTCGCTGGCGCGCTATCTGGAAGTCACCGGCGACCGCACGATCCTGGACGAAAACCTGCCCTTCCTGACTGGCCGCCCGCTGGAGCCGGGTGAGCACGACGCGTTCTACACCCCCGAGGTCAGCGCGAGATCCGCATCCCTTTACGAACACGCCGCACGGGCGCTGGATCTTGCCGTGACCCGCACGGGCGCGCAGGGTTTGCCCTTGTTTCTGGGTGGGGACTGGAACGATGGCATGAACCGCGTTGGGGCCGCGGGGCGGGGCCAATCCGTCTGGCTGGGTTGGTTCCTTGCCCGCACGCTGGAAATGATGGCGCCCATTGCCGCCGAGCGCGGCGAACCCGCCCGCGCGAGCGCTTGGCAGGCACATCGCGACGCGCTGTCGAAAGCGTTGAATGACAGTGCCTGGGATGGGGGCTGGTATCTGCGCGGGATCTATGACGACGGCACGCCCCTTGGTTCGCATCTGTCCGACGAATGCCAGATCGACTCGATCGCGCAAAGCTGGTCGGTGATCTCGGGCGCGGGGGCCAAGCGTCGCCGGGGTCCGGCGCTGGACGCGGCGCTGTCGCACCTGCTGGACGAAGACGGAATGCTGCTGCGCCTTTTCACTCCGCCTTTCGCCCAGACGGCGCAGGATCCGGGCTATATCAAGGGCTATCCCCCTGGTGTGCGCGAGAATGGCGGACAATACACCCATGCCGCGATCTGGATGGTTCAGGCGCTGTGCATGGCCGGGCGGGGCGATGATGCCTGGCGCGTGTTCCGGTTGCTGAACCCGATCAGCCATGCCAGCGACCCGGAGACCATGCATCGGTATCGGGGTGAACCCTACGTCGTCGCGGCCGATGTCTATGGAGCGGATGAAAAGCGCGGGCGCGCGGGATGGACCTGGTATACCGGCTCGGCCGGTTGGCTTCATCGGGTTGCGGTCGAGCATATTCTGGGCCTGCAGATCCGCGAAGGGAACCGGCTGGAGGTCGTGCCCACCCTGCCCTCGGATTGGCCCGGATATACCGCGACGATCAGGGTGGGCGGCACACTGCAGCAGGTGCAGGTCACGCGCGAAGGTGACGGCTCTCTGCGGACGCGGATCAGTTGAAGCCCCCAACTCGGCGGGCTACATGAGGCGCTTCTGTCAACGGATACGCCCATGAAACTTCTGATCGACACCGATCCCGGCATCGACGATGCCATGGCCATCATCTTTGCCGCGCGCCATCCGCGCATCGAGTTGGTCGGTCTGACCACGGTCTTCGGGAACGTGCCGGTCGAGATCGCGACCCGGAACGCGCTGGCGCTGGTCGAGCATTGCGGCCTTGATATACCCGTGGCGCAGGGCGCCGCGCATCCGCTGGTGCTGCCGCCCTTCACCCCACCCGCCCATATCCACGGGGCCCAGGGTTTCGGGCACCTGCCCGCGGCGCAGCCCATCCGCCGAGCGGTGGACGAGACGGCAGCGGAACTGATGACCCGTCTGGCCCGCGAAAACCCCGGCCAGATCACCCTTTGCCCAATCGGCCCCATTACCAACGTGGCCGAGGCCCTGCGTCTGGATCCCGATTTCGCACGCAATATCGGGCGGATCGTCCTGATGGGCGGTGCGCTGGATGCGCCGGGAAATATCACCCCCCATGCCGAGGCGAATACCTATCACGACCCCCATGCGCTGGAGGAAGTCTTGGGTTCGGGTGCCGAGATCCAGCTGATCGGCCTGGATGTCACCATGCGCGCCCAGCTTGGCGCGGCGGACTTTCATGCGCTGGCTGAAGCCGCACCCCATGACGGTGGCTTCCTGAACGGAATGGCGGGGCTTTATCTGGATTTCTATCGCTCGGTCGGACAACCGGGTTGCGCGCTGCATGACCCGATGGCGGTCATCGCCTGCCTGCATCCCGAACTGTTCACCATGGAGGAGACAGCGATGGGGGTCGTGCTGGAAGGGGAAGAAATCGGGCGGATCAAGCGGATTGAACGCCGGCACAGGTCCGCAGCCGCGCTTGACTGCGACTCCGGTGCGATCAAGAGCCTGTTCATGGACGTCATCCGCGAAGCGGCTTAGCCGCCGACGCTCCACAGCCGGAACCGCCTTGCGCCGGTGATCTCGCGCAGAAGGCCCATGGCCTGCATCCGGGCAAGCAATCGCTCGGCCGTGTCGCGGCTGATCCCGGTCGCGGTTTCGACCATCGCCGTCGACATCAGCGGATGGGCGGCCAGAACCGCGATCACGCGCGCCGGGTTGTCGCCCTTGATCCCGGCGGTTTCGCGGCGGGCGCGGTCGGCCCAGTCCGAGACACGCTTCAATTCGCGCCGCGCCTCGATCGCGCCTTGCAGCACGGCTTCAAGCTGTCGCGCCATCCGATCGGCAGGGGGGCCGGTGTCGATCCAGACCCGGCGACCGCTGCGACCCAGGGGAACAAATTTCAACGCCTCGCATCCATCCGCCATGTCGCGTGCTGTCCAGCAGGCGGGTTCGGCAAGGCATTCCGGTGCCGAGAGGTCGGCGATACGCCAGGCGACCCGCAGGGCCGGCGCACGGGCAATCGGCTCGATCCCGGCAAGTGCGGCATGGCCGGCCAGGAATTCCTCGGCCCCATCGTCGAAAGCGGCGCCAACAGGACGCGCGGCAAGGGCATCGGTCAGGCCCGGACCTTCGCTGCGGTAAAGTCCAAGAAAGTTGCGCAGGTTCGACGCAGAGCCCTGCCCCTCAAGCCGACGCAAACCCCAGCGCGCCAGCCGCATGGCCGACAGGTCCGTCCCGGCCCTGGCATCCATCAACTCTCGCCCGATTTCCTCACGTCGAAGGGGCGTGCCCTGCGCCCATAGCATCGCTTCGACCTCGATCAACGCCAGTCGGCGGGTCGCACCTTCCTGTGCATCCGGGTCAAGAGCAGCAACCGTCGCATCCAGCCGCCCGACAGCCGCAGCGGCCCGGGACAGCAGGCCCGACTGCGCCCGCTGCGCCGCGAGCCAGTCATCCGGGCGCATCAACGGCGGTGCTGGTCCTTCGTCAGGATCGAACGACAGGGTGGGCGTCGGAATCGGATCGGTCATGTGGGGGAGCCTAGACTTTTTCCCATCCGCGAACAGCCCCCAGATATGGCCCGCTATTGCGCGATGGCGCGGTCCAGATGCACATAACCGCCATCGGGATGCAGCCATTGTCCGGTCATGTGACTGGCCCGATCCGACAGCAGAAAGGCACAGCAATCCGCGATTTCCCGTGCCGTGGTCATGCGCTGGCCCAGCGGAATGTTCCGCGTGATCGCGCCCAGTCGGGCATCTGGATCGGGCATGGTATCCAGCCAGCGGCGGTAAAGCGGCGTCATCACCTCGGCCACGACAATGGCGTTGACTCGCACCGCGTGGGGCAGGAATTCGACCGCCCATTCGCGGGTCAGGCCCAATTGCGCCGCCTTGGCCGCGACATAGGCAGAGGTCCCCCCCTGCCCCGTCAGCGCCGTTTTCGAGGTGATGTTGACGATCGCCCCCTGCGAGGATTTCAGATCCTCCTGCAACAGGTGCACCATCTGGTAATAGTGGATCAGGTTCTGGTCCAGGCTGGCTCGGAACGCATCCGGTCCCTTGTCCAGACCTACACCGTCATTTGCCCCCGCGTTGTTGACAAGTCCGTACACCGGACCGTGGCTGCGACGCAGTTCGTCCACCGCCGCGCGGCAGGCGGCATCGTCGGACAGCTCGACCGTCAGGAAATCAGCGCCTGTCTTCTGCAACCACTCGGCATCCGGGGCACTGCGGGATAGAATGACGACCCGCGCCCCTTCTTCGCGCAAAACCTCGGTAATCCCGGCGCCGATCCCCGATCCGCCGCCGGTTACGACGACCAGCCTGTCTTTCAGATGCAGGTCCATCATTTCCCCCGGAAGCGATAGGTTTCAAGGCTTTCCGGCTTCATCTCGATAGAGAAGCCCGGCATCGAGGGCGGCATATAGGCCGCGTCCCGGATCGTGCAGGGATCAAGGAAATGCTCGTGCAGGTGGTCGACATATTCGATGACCCGACCTTCACGCGTGCCGGCGATGCAGAGATAATCGATCATCGACATGTGCTGGACATACTCGCACAGGCCGACGCCCCCCGCATGGGGACAGACCTTCAGCCCGTATTTCGCGGCCATCAGCATCACGGCCAGAACTTCGTTCAGACCGCCCATGCGGCATGAATCGATCTGCACCACGTCGATCGCACCGCGCATGATGAATTGTTTGAACATGATCCTGTTCTGGCACATCTCGCCGGTGGCAACCTGCACCGGGGCGACGCCCTCGCGGATCTTGCGGTGACCCTCGACATCGTCGGGGCTGGTCGGCTCTTCGATGAACCACGGCTTGGCGAAGGCAAGCTTGCCGACCCAGTCGATGGCCTGATCGACCTCCCAGACCTGATTGGCGTCGATCATCAGGTTCACGTCGGGGCCGATCTCGTCCCGGGCGATGGTCAGGCGGCGGATGTCGTCGTCCAGATCGCGACCGACCTTCATCTTGATGTGCCGGAAACCCGTATCGACCGCCTCGCGACAAAGCCGCCGAAGCTTTTCGTCGTCATAGCCCAGCCAGCCCGCGCTGGTCGTGTAGCAGGGATAGCCCTCGGCCTTGAGGGTGGCGATGCGCGCCGTCTTGCCCTCGGCCTGCTTGGTCAGGAAATCGAGCGCCCATTCGGGGGTGATGCAATCAGTCAGATAGCGGAAATCGATACAGCGGACCAGTTCGGCGGGCGACATCTCGGCCACGAGCTGCCAGACCGGCTTGCCCTCGGATTTCGCCCATAGATCCCAGACGGCGTTCACGACCGCACCCGTGGCAAGATGGATCGCGCCCTTGTCCGGACCGATCCATCTTAACTGGCTGTCCGAGGTGATGTGCCGCCAGAAGCGGCCCATATCCTGCGCGATCCAGCCCAAGTCCAGGCCCGTCACGATGGGCCGCAGCGCCTCGATCGCGGCGACGCAGATCTCGTTCCCGCGCCCGATCGTAAAGGTCAGCCCGTGACCTTCATGCGGGCTGTCGGTTTCCAGGATGACATAGGCGGCCGAGTAATCCGGATCCGGGTTCATCGCGTCCGAGCCATCCAGATGCTGGCTGGTCGGGAAACGCACATCGACGGTGCGCAGGCCGGTGATCGTGGTCATGCCTTAACCTCTTGCCGGCTGGGGCGGCCGTCGCATCTGGGCGTCATCTTGTCCTCATTCAATGGGCCGGGGGCGGTCCGCCCCCGGCGAGTTGCCGATCAGTCGTACAGGACCGCCGCGATTTCCGGCGCGTCGATGTTCGACTTGTCATACCAGTAGAAGCCGGTATCGATGTTCTTCTCGACCTTCTCACCCTTCGACACAGCGACGGCGGCTTTCACCGTCTCATAGCCAATGCCGACCGGGTTCTGGGTGATCGCGCCCGCCATCGAGCCGTCGCGGATCGCGTCCTTCTGCGCCTTGCCAGAATCGAAGCCGATCACCACGACCTTGGCCTTCATCTCGCGCACGCCGTTCAGCACGCCGATGGCCGAGCCCTCGTTGGTGCCGAAGATCCCCTTGATGTCGGGATTGGCAGCCAGGATCGCCTTGGTGATCTCGGTCGATTTCAGGTGGTCGCCATCGCCATATTCGATGGTCACGATCTCGATGTTCGGGAATTTCGCCTTGATCTCGTCGACAAAGCCGTCGCGACGGTGGATCCCGGTCAGCGAGGTCTGGCTGTGACCCACGACCGCGATCTTGCCTTCGCCGCCGATCAGTTCGCCCATCTTGTCTGCAGCCATGGCCGCCGCGGCAATATTGTTCGTCGAGGCGGTCGCAACCGGAATGTCGCTGTCGACACCGGAGTCGAAGGCGATGACCGGGATATTGCTTGCCTGGGCCTTTTTCAGCAGGGGAATTGCGGCCTGGCTGTCCAGCGCGGCGAAACCGACGGCGGTCGGCTGCTTGGCGAGTGCGGCGGCCAGCATGTCGATCTGTTTGTCGACCTGGGTCTCGTTATCCGGCCCCTCGAAGCTGACATCGACCCCCAGTTCCGCGCCTGCCTTGTCGGCTCCGATCTTCACGGCCTGCCAGAACTGGTGCTGGAAACCCTTGGAGATCAGCGCGATGTAGGGCTTATCCTGGGCCATCGCGCCGCCCGCCCCGGCCATCAGTGCCAGCGCGGTTGCCGCGCCGATCAGTCTGCGTCTTGTGAACATGTTTTCCTCCCTGATGTTCACGGTGAAATCAGTTGGCTGAGCGCCGGCGAAGCTGGTCCGCATAGACGGCGACAATGATGATGATACCGGTGACGACAGTCTGCCATTCGGGTGCGACCGAAAGGACGCGCAGGCCGTTGGTCAGCACCGACATGATGAGCGCCCCGACCAGAGTGCCGGTGATCGTGCCGCGCCCACCCGACAGGGACGTGCCCCCGATGACCACGGCCGCGATGGCTTCAAGCTCGTACCCGAGACCCAGGGCCGGTTGGGCAGAGTTCAGCCGGCTGGAGATCAGGATGCCGCCGATCCCGCAGATCGCACCGGCCAGGGCATAGATCGCCATCTTCCAGCGGTCGGTATTGACGCCAGACAGGCGCACCGCCTCTTCGTTCGAGCCGAGGGCAAAAGTATAGCGTCCCAGCACGGTCCGGCCCAGCACCCATGCGATGATGCCCGCGACAAGGAACAGGATCAGCACCCCGTTCGGCAGCGGAAATTGCGGAATGATCTTGCCGACAAGTGATCCCTGCGAGATCTCGGTATAGCCCTCGGTATCGTTGAAATAGATGGGCTTCGTACCGGTCACGATCAGCGACAGGCCCTTCAGCACCAGCATCATGCCAAGGGTGGCGATGAAAGGCGGTATCTTGGCCTTGGCGACCAGAGTCCCCGAGATCAGGCCGCATATCGCGCCAGTCGCCATGCCCGCCGCGACGCCAAGCAGCAGGGGCGCCCCCAGCCATGTCAGCACCACGCCCGTCATCACCGCGCAAAAGGTCATCAGCGTGCCGATCGACAGGTCGATACCACCGGTGATGATGATCATCGTCACCCCGACCGCCAGCACCCCGTTGACCGAGGTGGCTTGCAGGATCGACATGATGTTGTCGACCTGAAAGAAGCGGGGACTGGCCAGCGAGAAGCCAACCACCAGCACGATAAGGCTGGCGAAGGCCAGCAGCTTTTGTTGGGCCGCGCCGCGGCGGGCCTGCTTCTCGCCCATCTTCGCTGTCTCCTCGACCATCATTCTGCGGCAAGCCCCTCTCGTTTGGTGGCCAGAGCCATGATTTCTTCTTGCGAGGCACCGCCGGGCAGGATGCCGGTCAGCCGTCCCTCGCACATGACGGCGATCCGGTGGGACAAACGCAGCACCTCGGGCAATTCGCTGGAGATCACGATGATCGCCTTGCCCGCTGCCGCCAGCTCGTTCAGGAGGCGATAGATCTCTGCCTTTGCTCCCACGTCGATGCCGCGTGTCGGTTCGTCGAATATCAGGATGTCGCAGTCCCGCAGCAGCCATTTCGCAATGACGACCTTCTGCTGGTTGCCACCGGACAGCAGACGCACCTCCTGCCGGTCGCCGGGTGTGCGGATACTGAGCGCGCGGATGTAATCGCCCGCGACCTTTCCCAAGCCCGCCTCATCGATGCGGCCCAGACGATCGGTATAACGTGGCAGGCTGGCCATCGCGATATTGGCGCGCACATCCATGCCAAGGGCCAAACCGTAATGCTTGCGGTCCTCGGACAGATAGCCGATGCCCGCACGGACGGCATCCGCGGGTGTGCCGATCTGCACGGGTTTTCCATGAACCAGAATCTCGCCCTGCGTCGCGGGTTCGGCGCCGAAAATCGCGCGGGCAAGCTCGGTCCGTCCGGCGCCCATCAGGCCGGCGAAGCCCAGGATCTCGCCCCGTTTCACCGAAAATCCGATATCCCGAAGTTCGCGTCCGCGCGACAGGTGGCGCACCTCAAGCGCGGTTTCCGCCCGCGACAGATCGGGAATCGTCGCGGTTTCGTCCGTCAATTCGCGCCCGACCATCATCGAGATGATCTTCGAGATGGGCGTATCCGCCGCCTCGACGGTCCCGACATAGGCACCGTCCCGCATCACCGTCACTCGGTCCGAGATGCGTTTGATCTCATCCATCTTGTGGCTGATATAGATGATGCCGACGCCTTCGGAGCGAAGCTTGCGGATGATCGCGAAAAGCTCGGCGATCTCGGCATCGTTCAGGGCCGCGGTCGGCTCGTCCATGATCAATACGCGAGAGCGATAGCTGAGCGCCTTGGCGATTTCGACCATCTGCTGGCGCGCGATGGTCAGACCGCCCACCGGGGCGCGCGGGTCCATGCGGATATGCATCGCCTCGAAGATCGAGGCGGCGTCGCGGTTCAGCTTTGCTTCGTCCAACCGGCCAAAGGACAGCCGGGGCTCACGCCCGATGAAGATGTTCTGCGCCACTGTCAGGTCCCGCATCAGGGCGAGTTCCTGGTGGATGATGCCGATGCCCTGATCCTGCGCGGCTTTGGGGGTCGGCAGCGTGACTTCGGCCCCGTCGATCAGGATGCGGCCTTCGTCCGCATGATAAACCCCGGACAGGATCTTCATCAGGGTGGACTTGCCGGCACCATTTTCACCCATCAGCGCATGCACTTCGCCCGCGCGCAGGTCGAAGCTGACCGACTTCAGCGCGTGGACGCCGGGAAATCGCTTGTCGATCCCCTCCATCCGCACAAGATCCGTCATGGCGTCCCCCCAGGACTGCGGTCGGTTCGCCGATGCCCGCAATCGCCGTCAAGTTTCTGCATCGCCGTCCCTCCCCTGACCACGAAACGCTTGGATCAGATCATTACGCCCCCATCGACCAGCATCGCCTGACCCGAGACAAAGCGGCTTTCGTCCGACAGCAGATACACGACCATCGGCACGATATCGTCGACGGTCGCAAGCCGTCCCATCGGTTGACGGGCGATGAAGTCCTTTTCCGCCTGCACCGGGTCCGCAGCGGCCGCGATGCGACCGCGCAGGCTGGGCGTGTCGACCGTGCCCGGACACAATGCGTTGCAGCGGATTCCCTGCTTGACGTAATCGGCAGCGATGCCTTTGGTCAGCCCGATCACCGCGGCCTTGGATGCGCCGTAGGTGGTGCGATTGGTAAAACCTTTGATCGCAGACGCCATCGACGCCATGTTCACGATCGACGCCGTTCCGGTGACCGCCGCGCGGTCCAGCATCCCCGGCAGGACGGCCCGACAAAGGCGCATCATGGCGGTGACATTCAGGCTGAAGGCAAAGTCCCAGTCCTTGTCGTGGATATCCAGAAGCGCGCCGTTATGGACGACGCCCGCGCAGTTGAAGAGCCCGTCAAGCGGTCCCACCCTGGCCGCGATCGTCTTGATGGCTTCGGCATTGGTGACGTCCAGAACCTCGGTCGCGATGCCGTCAAGGCCGGTCAGCAAGTCAGCGTTGATGTCGGTGGCGATGACTTTTGCACCTTCGGCGGCAAGGGCCAATGCGCTGGCGCGTCCGATCCCCTGGCCAGCTGCCGTCACGAGGATCACCTTGTCCTTCAGCCGCATCAGACCCTCCCCAGTCGTCCGCCATGTTCTTATATGAATATGCTATCCACATATGAACATATGTGGCAACTGTTTTTTCGGAGGAGGAGAAGCCATGTCCGACGAGAATCAGGAAGCCCCCGCAGACCGTTACCGCGCCCCCGCGCTGGACAAGGGACTCGACATTCTGGAGGTTCTGGCCGACCAGGCGCGCGGACTGACCAGGGCCGAGATCGTGAAGGCAATGGGCCTTAGCCCATCGCAGATCTATCGTATGCTGGAGCGGCTGGTCGCCCGCGGATATGTCACGCGGATCGAAGGTGGGGATCGCTATGCCCTGACGATGCGGCTGTACCTGCTGGCAACCCGGCATCCGCCGCTGCGCCGGCTGGTTGCGCAGGCCCAGCCCCTGATGGATGATTTCGCGCGTGACCTGCGGCAGTCCTGCCATCTGGTCGTGCCCGAACAGGGCACCGGCATCGTTGTCGCCCAGGCCAGCCCCACCGGACATTGGGAATTCCGCGCCCGCATCGGCGGTCAGGTCGGCCTGTTCACGACAGGATCCGGCCTTGCGCTGCTTGCGTTCCAGAAGCCCGAACGCATCCTGCAGACCCTTGGCCTGTGGGGGGTATCCTCGGCCGAACGCCAGTTGCGGGCTGTCGCCGCGCATCTTGCGACGGTTCGCGAACAAGGCGCGCGGGTCGAACCTTCGGGGCAGCTGGTCGGCGTCACCGACCTGAGCGTTCCGGTCTTTGGCCCCGGCGACGAAGCAATCGCGGTCCTGACCTGCGCCTATATCGAGCACCCGGAGGTGCAGCGCGACGAGAGCCGGGAACACGCCCTTGCCGCGCTGAAAAGGCTTTCCGCCGAACTGTCGGGGCCGGACGCCGCGATCTAGCGCGCAAGTCCCAAGCGGTTCAGCCATTCGACCGACGGCAGGATCCCCGACTTGTCGCGCAGCTCAAGGATGAGGCGCGGGTTCGACGAGAACTCGCCCAAGGCCCGGAACACGGCGGCCCAGCGGATGGTGCCTTCGCCGATCGCCCAGTGCCGGTCGGCATAGCCATCCGCATCCTGCAGGTGGATATGCTGCAAACGGTCCCCTGCCCGTCGGACATAGAAATCGACCGGCGGCGCCCCGTTCGTGCCATGCGCGTAATGAGCGTGACCGGTGTCGATCGAGACGGCCACGGCGGCCGAGTTGAAGCTGTCCGCAAGGATGCGGCGAATGTCCGGGTCCTTGTCCTCGATATTCTCGATCACCAGCGTCGTCCCGATATCTTCGGCGCGACGCACGACCTCGGACATGGTCTTGTGGCAGTTCTCGACCACGAAGTCATAGGCCGAACGGTGCGAGAAATTGTCCAGGTTATTGAAATCCCATGCAGTATAGGGCGAGTGGATCACCATCTGGGTCGCGCCCAGATATTCGCAGACCTCAAGGCCTTGCAGGAATTTCCGCGCGATCACCACCCGCAGGTCGGGATCCGGGCTTGCAATGTTCAAGCCCCAGAACGGGCCGTGGATGCCCAACCGGCCCTTGTAGCCCGACAGTAGTGCCTTGGCGCGGTCGGCAACCTGTTTCCAGTCGCCATTGAGCAGCTCGGCATCGAAGAAATCCTGCAGCTCAAGGTCGCGATCCTGCGACAGGATGAAGTCCTGAAAATGCTCCAGCTCCGAGGTCGGAAGGGCGGCGCCAAGCAGGGGAAGGTCGGTCATGATCAGGCCAATTTCTTGCAAAGGGGAATCGAAAGGTCACGAAGGAGGGCATGGAAATCCGCCATGCCGTAAACGATGTGATCCGCACCCGCGGCGGCAAGCACATCGGCATGGTTGGCGCGATGCTCCGACGGGCCGATAAAGCCGACCGCCAGGCACCCCGCCTCGCGCGCGCAAAGGATGCCGTGGGGGTTGTCGTCAATAAATATCGCCTGCTCTGGGCGGATGCCCAACCGCCCCGCGGCAAAGATCGCAAGGTCGGGGGCCGGCTTGGCGCGCGCCACCTGTTCGGCGGAATAGATATGTGGACCGAAGCGCGCGGCCAGCGACGTGCGCACCAACGACCTGTCCAGCCGCCGCAGGTTCGAATTCGAACAGACCGCCATGGGCAGGTCGAAATCACGCATTATCTGCTCGATCCCCGGAATAAGCGGGATCGCGTGATCGAACATCTCGAAAAGAAGTTCATCCGCGCGGGCGAAGACGCTTTGGGCGTGCAGACCCGCCTGCTCCATCCAGGCAAGGCTCGCATCTGCGCCGTTCCCGGAAAAGATCTGCGTCGCCTGCTCGCGCGTCATCGGATGACCGGCGGCGGTGATTGCCTGTGCCAGCGCCTCGCAACCCAATGGCTCGCTGTCCAGAAGGACGCCGTCGCAGTCGAACAGAATGGCGGAATAGGTCATGCGGGGCAGTCCTCGTTCATCAGTTCTCGTACCAGGACGGGATTGTCCGACACGACAAAACCCGGACCCCGCGCAATCCAGCGCCGGATCAGGTCGGAGTCATTGACCGTCCAGACCGAGGTTGCCCCGATCGGGCGCAAACGCTCGATCAGCTCAAACTCGGCTTCGTAGAGTTCATGATGGATGCCGACGACATCCACCAGCCCCTCGACGTCGGAAAGAAAGGCACCGATGCCACCCTGCCTCTCGGCCCATTCGCGATTGACCGAGATCAGACAGCCGAATTCGGGGGCCATTTCGCGGATTTCACGCACCACGGCAATGTCGAAGCTGTGCAGGACCGAACGGCTTTGCAAGCCCCGTGCGCGCAGGATATCGGCAATCTTCGCGACCATGCCGGGATATGGCCGACCCGTCTCGTCCGATTTCAGCTCGACATACAGATCGACCGGATGTGGCGCGAGGATGTCCAGCACCTCGGCAAGGCTGGGCACGCCTTCGGCAATCAACGCGCCGTCCGGGCCGCGCAAGCGCAGGGTCTTGCGCGACTCGGGCGTCAGGTGCCGGACCGGGCCCGTGCCATCGGTCGTGCGGTCAAGCGTGGCGTCATGAATGACTACCAATTCATCGGCATCGGTCAGGTGCACGTCGAACTCGATCGCGTCGAAGCCATGCGCCACCGTCTGGCGAAAGCCATGCGCCGAGTTTTCGGCCCAAAGGTTGCGGGCGCCGCGATGCGCCATGATCTTGGACATGTTGAAGATTTCCTTAACGGGTTGTGGGGTCCAGTCGGTCGCGCAGCCAGTCGCCCAGCAGCGACACGCTGAGCGTGGTGACAACGATGACGAACGACGGCGCCAGCATGATCCAGGGCGCGCGGGTCAGATACTCGCGCCCGAAACCGACCATGTTGCCCAGTGAGGTCTGTGGTGGCTGCACCCCAAGTCCCAGAAAGCTGAGACCGGATTCCATCAGGATGATCTCGGGGAAGGTCAGCGTCATCGAGACGATCAGGGTCGAGGCCACGTTCGGAAGTATGTGCCGAAGATAGACCCGCCGTGGGGTCGCCCCAAGCTGCACCACCGCCGCTGCATATCCCTGTGCCGAGGCCGAGATGGCAAGACCGCGGGCAATGCGGGCATAACGCTCCCAGCCGTAAAATCCCATCAGGCAGACAAGCAGGACCATCGACGATCCGAAGAATGCCAGCACCGCCAGCGACATGATCATGAAAGGCAGCGCAGCCTGAAAATCGGCCAAGGCCATGACGAGATTCTCGACCCAGCCCCGAAACTGGGCCGCAAGAAATCCCAGCGTCGTGCCGAAAAGCGCAGAGAGGACCGTCGCACCGAATGCAATGATCAGCGAGACACGGATGGATTGTATCAGGCGCGACAGCAGGTCACGCCCAAGTTCGTCCGTGCCCAGCCAGTGTCCCGGCGTGCCCATTGGGGCCAGGCGCGCCGTCAAATCCATGCGCGTGATGTCATAGGGACGAAGCTGGTCGGCAAAGACCGCCGTCAGGACCATCAGCGCAAGCCAGGTCGCCGAAAGCACGACCAGCACGGGGGCCTTGATGCGCAGGCGGGTCACCAGCCGGGGGGCGGGAAGAACGGTTGCAGTCGTCATCATTCAGTCCTCAATGCGCAGCGGCCTTGGCGCGCAGGCGGGGATCCAGCAGGCCATAGGCGAAATCGACCAGCAGGTTCGCGACCACCATCGATGCTGCGATTACCAGAAGCAGGCATTGCACCACGGCAAGATCGCGGTTCGCGACCGAGACGACGATCAGCCTGCCGACGCCCGGCCATGAAAAGATGCTTTCGACCACGACCGCGCCGGCAATTAGCGCGCCGACCATGAAACCGACCAGCGTGACGATGGGAACGGCTGCATTCGGAAGGGCGTGGCGCCAGACCACCTCGCGCCAGGGCAGACCTTTGGCCATCGCGGTGCGGATATAGGGCTGGCCCAGAACCTCAATCATTGCCGAGCGCGAAAACCGCGCGAGGATGCCGATGCCGCCGATGGAAAGCGTCGCGATGGGCAGGATCGCGTGACGCCAGCTGTCCTGCCCGCCCGAGGGCAGCCAGTCCAGCTTGACCGCGAAGATCAGCACCAGCACCAGTCCCAGGACAAACGAGGGGATGGTGAAGCCGAAGATCGACATCATGATGACCCCCCGATCCGCAATCGATTGGCGATGCAGCGCGGCATAGACGCCGGCGGGAATGCCGATCGCCAGTTTCAGGATCAGCGCGGGCACGGTCAGGGCCAGGGTGGCCGGGATCCGTGCAAGAACAAGATCGATGGCCGGTGACTGGTCCCGCATCGAGATACCGAAATCCAAGCTGAGGATCTGCTTCAGATAGGCCAGATATTGCTGCCAAAGCGGATCGTTCAGCCCCCAGCGCGCGCGGAAGGCATCAACCGCGTCCTGAGGAGCGTCCGGCCCCAGCAGGATCTGCGCGGGATCACCCGACATGCGCAACACGATGAAGGCAAAGGTCATCACCAGCAGGATGGTCAGCACCGCGCGGGAAAGCTTTGCAAGGATGAAGCGTATCATGGGGACCTCAGGCGGCGGATTGCCGGGCTGGGCCCAGCTTCAGGCAGGCGGCAAGCCGTCCGTCGTGGATTTGCAGCTGCGGCTGGATTGCGGCGCAGCGCGCGTCGGCCAAAGCGCAGCGCGGATGGAAGGCGCAGCCCGCCGGTCGCTGCGCGGGGTTGGGCGGCTCGCCAGTCAGGATGATCCGCCTGTCGAGACCTTGTCCCGGCTTCGGAATCGAAGATACCAGCGCCCGCGTATAAGGATGGCGCGGATCGGTGAAGATGCGGTCCGCAGGCGCTTCCTCGACCACGCGGCCCAGATACATCACCGCAACCCGGTCGCAGATATTGCGGACGACCTTCAGGTCATGACTGATGAAGACCATTCCCATCCGCTCGTGTTGCTGTAAATCCCGCAGCAGATTCACCACCTGCGCCTGAATCGAGACATCGAGCGCCGAGACCGGCTCATCACAGACCAGGAAGCGTGGGCCTGTGGCCAATGCGCGGGCGATGACCACGCGCTGTCGCTGCCCACCAGACAGCTCATGCGGGTAGCGATCCCCCTGATCGCTGCGCAGACCGACCCGGAGCATCAGTTCGGCGGCGCGCGCCTTGGCTTGCTCACCCTTGGCCAGGCCGTGGATCTCCAACGGCTCGGCAATCTGGCGAATGATGGTCATGCGCCTGTCCAGCGCTGCCAGTGGATCCTGAAAGATAAGCTGCATTTCGGCACGAAGGCGGCGCCACTCGGGGGAACCCGGCACGGGCATCGGCTGTCCGCGATAATGCACATCGCCCTGATGGGGCGTTTCCAGCCCCAGCAGCATCCGTCCCAGGGTCGACTTGCCCGAACCGCTTTCCCCGACGATGCCCAGGATTTCACCCTCGCGCAGGGTCAGATCGATACCGTCGACGGCCCGGACCTCGGTCGCCATGCCAAACAGAGGCTTCGCGGTGACATAGCACTGAACCAACCCCCGCGCCTGCAGCAGCGCGCTCATGCCGGAACACCCTGAAACGCTGGGGCAACCCCCCTTGCCGCATGGACGGGGTGGAAGCAGGCGACATGACCGCCTGATCTTTGCTCCTTCAACTCCGGCGAGTAGTTCGCGCAAATCGGTGAAACCGCGCCGCAGCGCGGGGCGAAGGCGCATCCCGGTGGCAGGGCGCGCGGGTCGGGAACCGTGCCTTCGATAGGGCGCAGGCGTGATGTCCCCGCATCCAGATCGGGGATCGCCCGGAACAAGCCCTGAGTATAGGGATGCGATGGGGTGGCAAACAGGCTGTGGATGTCATTCGCCTCGACAATCCGGCCGGCATACATCACCGCAGCACGGTCGCAGACCGCAGAAACGGCGCCCAGATCATGACTGATAAAGACCAGCGCCATGCCGGTCTGACGCCGCAATTCGGACAGAAGTTCAAGGATCTGCGCCTGGATGGTGGCATCCAGTGCGGTCGTCGGTTCATCGGCGATCAGCAGATCCGGCTGGCCCGCCAGCGCCATCGCAATCATGATGCGCTGGCACTGGCCGCCAGAAAACTCGTGTGGATAAAGATCGATCCGGCTTTTCGCAGCGGGAATACCGACCATGTCCATCAGGCGCAGGGTCTCGGACCGTGCCGCGGAACCGCGCAGGCCACGATGCAGGCGCAGGCTTTCGCCGATTTGTCGCCCGACGCGCTGGACGGGGTTCAGCGAGGATGAGGGATCCTGGAAGATCATCGCGATACGGGCACCCCGAACGCGCTCCAATGACGACCGCGATGCGCCGACCAGCTCCTGCCCCTCAAGCCGGACCGAACCCTGAATCCTTGCCTTGCCGGGCAGCAGGCCAAGCGCGGCAAGCCAGGTGACGGACTTGCCGCAGCCGCTTTCGCCGACCAGCCCGATGGCCTCGCCCCTGTCAATGTCGAAATCGATTCCGTGCAGGACCGGCACGCCATCGAAGGCCACCTTCAGGTCCCGGATGGAGACGAACGTCATGCGCCGCCCTCCTGTCTTGCTGGGTCGAAAGTTGGGGGCAGGACGACGCGTCGCCGCCCTGCCCCGTCGTGATCACGCGTTCCAGTTTGAAGAGCGGAAATCCATCGCGAAGGCCGGCGCAGCCTTCCAGTTCAGGTCGGCCTTCATCCCGGTGAAGACCGCGTTCTGGTGCAGGACGGTATAGGCCGGATCCTCGCGCTCGCAGATTTCCAGCAGCCGGGCGATCGCCTTCTTCCGGTCGGCATGGCTGGTCGAAGTTTCCATGACAATCGAAAGCTGATTGACCTCATCATTCCAGAAGTCGCGCTTCTGCTGCGCCTCGCCGTTCGGGCCGAACTGCACCACCAAGGGGGTGATCGGGTCGTTGATGTTGTTCGAGGCCGACCAGTCGCGAACGCCCTTGACCCCCTCGGGATCATGGATCTGGGCCCAGTTCTCTTTCATCTGGATCTCGACGTTGAGCCCAACCTGTTTCCACATCTCGACCAGGATCTGAGCCGTGGGGGTCTGGTTGGTATAGTAATTGTTCAACAGCCGATACGGGATCGGATCACCCTTGTAGCCCGCCTGCTTGAGCAGATCGCGTGCCAGTTCAGGGTTGTACTCCGGCACTGTCCATCCTTCGACGAACATGTCCGAGGTCTTGAAGCTGTCAAACTGCATTCCGGCGGGGATTTCGGTCTGCCCACCCCACAGCGCATCAACAATGGCCTTGCGGTCGATCGAGTGGGTAAACGCGCGGCGGACCAGGGGATCGGCCAGGATTTCGTTCTGCTTGTTGAAGACGGTGACACGGTGGTTCCAGATGGTCGACGACTGAACCTGCAGCCCCGGAGCCGCCTGAACGGTCGCGATCTGGTCCGGCGGAAGGTCACAGGCAAAGTCATATTCGCCGGACAGAAGACCGTTAACGCGGCTCGCGACCTCGGGTACTTCGACGAAGCGGATGCGCGCCAGCGGGGGACGGCCACCCCAGTAATCGTCAAAGGCCACCAATGTCAGCGAAACGTCGGGACGATAGTCCTCGACCATATAGGGGCCGGTGGTCACGGGCTTTGCGGCCCAAGCGGCATAGCTTGCGGCCTCGTCCCAGGCCCGCTTGTTCGCGATCTGCGAGCCAAAGGCATAGAGCCGACCCTCAAGCGTCACGTCGGGCGTCGCATTGTGGAAACGGACCGTATATTTGTCGACCGCTTCGACGCCGCGCAGCGCCGGCCACAGGCGGCGGGCGATGCCGGGAATGTTGGCAGGCAGTTCCTTGGCGCTTTGCGGCTTGAAGCTTTCTTCATACAGCGTCTTGCCACCAGCCGGCTCGGTTCCGGCAAACAGCCGTTCGTCCGAGAACGAGAAGACCACGTCTTCGGCCGTCAACTCGTCGCCGTTGTGAAAGCGGACACCCTGGCGCAGCTTCAGTTCGATCGTCTTATCGTCCAGGCGCCGCCATTCGGTTGCGAGTCCGGGAACGGGACCCTGATTGCCCATCCAGTCGCGCAGGATCAACCCTTCCCACAGGTTCGGGAAGAAGACGCGTTCGCCCACGTTCGACTGTTCGTTCCAGATATCGAGCGTGTTGTTGTTGGTGATCTTCTGCACCGCGATCGTGATCTCGCGGCGCTGGCCCTGCGCCATCAGACGGCGCGGCAGGATAAGCGAGCCAGCGGCGGCACCGAACAGGCCCAGGGTGTGGCGACGGTTGATGTGCATTCTTCCCTCTTGCATTGGTCCGGGGCAAATTTCCCCAGAAGTCGCAAGGCCTTTGCGCCCCGAATGTGGCGTTGGGTTGAGAATACGGTGACGGTTCTGCGAAGTTGCAGTTGGGCACACCGGCTTGGCGGCCGGTGCGAAGACGTCCATTCCGCGGGTCAGCGGGACGGATCTGCGCCTTCTGTCGCTGCGGCGAAGCAGCCGCTGGATATGAAAACGCGCGCCCCGTGTTCAAGCGGGGCGCGCGCAGAGCAGGTCTTGGATCGTTTTATTGCGGCGCCACCACGGGGCGGTGGTTCTGGGCCAGGCGAACGGCCAGCTTGCGCGCCTCGCGCCCGGACAGCAACTGACGCGCCGCCGAGGGAACGTGATCCAGATTCCGAAGCTCAGGGAACAGCTGATAGATCTCTTGCACGGCGGCAGGACCGACAGATTTCAGCGCCTGCGGGCCGGGATAAAGCGACTCGGTTTCAGCACCGTTCGAAGTGACAATCTCGTGCTGATCGAAGAGCATGTGGAAGTATTCGACCTCGGCCATGTCCGTCGCGATGTCGATGCCGTCAAGCTGCAAGAGTTGCTTCGCCGCAGCAAGCACCTCCATCGCCCCAAACATCCGCATGGCCACTTTCGAGCGGACCAGCACACGATGCTGTGGCGAGACCAGCAGATCCTGAACCGGCAGACCCTGCCCCAATGCGCCGGCGCGAATGCGGATCGGGCGCAGCTTGGGGTTCGCCAGAAGCCGCAGCGCCGAAAGCTTGGAAGAGCCGATCCAGCGAATGGGCTGCGGGCCATTGTCGCGGCTCAGGACCAGGTCGCCGACCTTCAGATCCTCGATCGCGATTTGACCATTCGGCGTAGCGATCTGAACACCCCGCGTGAAGCAGACCTGGCTTTGCGACGGATCGAAGGTCTGGTTGTCCGAGTCTTCCACCCCTTGCCAGACAGAGGTCAGCGGCGTGTCTTCGGGCGGCCATTCCCCGGCAAAGGTATAGCCAACCACCACGCCATTCGCGCTGAGGGCGACCAGCCGATATTCCCTGACTTCGCCATCAACCTCTGCGGTCAGGGTGATCTGGAATTCGCTTTCCACGACAGTCCCCGGGGGGAAATCGCTGACCTGATCGACCAATTGCTGGGTATTTTCGCCGCCAGTGTAATCGTTCAGCAGCGTATCTTGGGCATCGGTATCATTGATCGTGATCGCCGTCATATCCGCGCGGCTATAGGTGAAGGTCCCCTGCGCGAAAGCCCAGCTTGAGCCATCGGGCGGAATATAGCCGTCATTGAACGGATGATAGGAACCTTCGGCATCGGTAAATGCCCAGGTGGGCAGAGCATTAAACGTGTAAATCGCCATAGTTAACTTCCACCAAACCAAGAGTAACAGACACGCTTCCGACGGGAGCGCACCGAATTAGTCGATGGAGAATAAGTTCGAGATCGTCGAGCTAACCATAAACTCTGAAACCAAACACATTCGACCACCTCACCGGGCAAGATACACAGTTGCCGGGCTTGTCATCCTTTTTATCCGCGAACCCCAACCCTGCCAATCCTTGCTGACATGTCGTTTTGGACAGGTGCCGTTAACCGTTGATATGTCTAAATTGGGGATGCGAAAAATGACATTATCCCATCGCGCCGGCGGAGTCCGGCAGACCTGCCTTGGCGAAGCCGGCGGGACCTTGCGCCTTTGGGGCGCTTTCCCGGAAGCCTCTTGCCAGAACGGGGCCGACTAACATAGCGATGTGGCATCATAAACGCGCCCTTCGCGGCGCCCCAGATCATGAAACGGAGTTCAGATCTTGCACCTTCGCAGACCCGCCGCCCTTTGCGCAGCCGCCTTGGCCCTCGCGCTGAGCCAGCCGCTGCTGCTGCCGTCGACAGGTGCCGCCTTCGCCCAGGATGCGGCTTCATCCTTCCAGCCAAGCCTGGGCGAGTCCCGGCAGTTCAGCTTCGAGGAACTGACCGACAGGGCCCGCAAGATCGCCGCAGAGCCTTATGTCGCGCCCAAGGTCGAGCAGCCGGAGGTATTGGACAAGATCGATTATGATGCGCACTGGCGGATCAGTTTTCGACCCGAGACGACCGTCAAGGTTGGCGATGTCCCGGTTCAATTCTTTCACTTGGGAACTTATTTCCGAAACCCGGTCAAAATGAGTATCGTGGAAAATGGAAAGTCCCGAGAGATCCAGTATGATCCGCGTTTCTTCGACATGCCGTCGGACAGCCCTGCGAGGCAATTGACCCGAGGAACCGGATTCGCCGGATTCCGTCTCATGAATGCAGACCTTAAAACTGACTGGATCAGTTTCCTTGGTGCGTCTTATTTCAGGACCGCAGGGCCCGAGGGTCAATACGGAATGTCCGCGCGCGGACTGGCAATAAACTCTGGCATGAGCGAGCCAGAAGAGTTTCCGATATTTACCGAATTCTACATTGAAAAGCCCAAGGACGGTGGTGCGGACGTTACCATATACGCGCTGCTGGACAGCCCCTCGGTCGCCGGTGCCTATCGCATGGATATCAGCAAGGGTGCCGAGGGCGAAGGCCAGACGATGGAGATCTCCTCGCGCCTGTTCTTCCGCAATTCGGTCGAGCGACTGGGGATCGGTCCGCTGACCTCGATGTACTGGTACTCAGAAACGAACCGCGTCCTGGGCTTTGACTGGCGCCCCGAAGTTCATGACGCCGATGGTCTGAAAATGATCATGGGCAACGGCGAGGTGATCTGGCGCCCCCTGATGAACCCACCGCGGGTGGTGACCTCAAGCTATATGACCGAGAATCCCAAGGGCTTCGGACTGTTGCAACGAGATCGCAGCTTCGAAAACTACGAAGACGACGGCGTGTTCTACAACAAGCGCGCTTCGGTCTGGATTGCTCCGAAGGGCGACTGGGGCAAGGGTCAGGTCCAGCTTGTCGAAATCCCCACGGATGACGAAATCTATGACAATATCGTCACCTTCTGGAATCCGGAGCAGAAGCCGCAGGCCGGTCAGGAACTTGATTTCGATTATACCCTGACCTGGATGGGCGACGCGCCCGTGTCGCAGCCGCTTGCGCGGACCGTTGCGACCAGGATCGGGGCCGGAGGGGTTCCCGGGCTGCCGCGTCCGCGTGGCCACCTGAAGGTTGCGATTGATTTCGAGGGTGGTGGCCTGGACAAGCTGGGTCAAGACGATGGGGTCGAGCCAGTGGTCAGCGTACCCGACGGCGTCGAGATCGTGCAGGCCTATGCCCTGCCCGTGGTTGGGACCGGGAGATGGCGCCTGATCTACGACATCGCCGCCGAGGGTGTCGAGACGGCCGATATCCGGGCTTATCTGCAGCGGGATGGCGCACCGCTGACAGAGACCTGGCTCGGCCAGGTCCACCCCGCGCAATTTGACCGCGCTCGCCCCGATGCCGGCGAGCCCGTCTCGGAAGTCTCGGCCGAAAAGCCTGCCACCGCCGGAAACTGACGCGCTTCCTATGGAAAGCCACAAAGGGACGCCACTGGCGTCCCTTTTCCCGTTTCACGACCGCCTCTAGTTTCAGGACTTGAAAATCGACGCGTAGCGTGAGACATGCGACGCGGCGGCGGTGAATACCCATGGCGCGATTCTGCGCCGCTTTTCCTTATACCTTTCTCATACAGGCAGTCCGATGCGTGACCCCATGTTCCGCATGGCCCTTGTTCTGGGCCTGCTTTCCGCCGTCGGTCCATTTGCGATCGACATGTATCTTCCCGCCCTGCCCCAGGTCGCCACTGACCTTGGCACGACCGAGGCCGGGGCGGCCTTGACCCTGACCGCGTATTTCATCGTCTTCGGCTTTGCGCAGATGATCTATGGCCCCATGGCCGACGCCTTGGGGCGCAGACGTCCCCTGATGATCGGGGTCTCCATCTTTCTGGTCGCCGCCATTGCGGCAAGCCTTGCACCCACGATTAACTGGCTGGTCGCTGCTCGGGCGCTGCAGGGCCTTGGCGCTGCCGCATTGATGGCGGTGCCGCGTGCGGTAATCCGCGACGTGGCAACCGGTCCACAGGCGGCGCGCGTCATGGCAACGATCATGATCGTGATCTCAGTCTCACCCATGCTGGCGCCACTGACAGGTTCGATCGTCATGGCCTGGGGCAGTTGGCGCGAGATCTTCGCGATCCTCGCCTTTGCCGCACTGATCAGCCTGACGCTGATCGTGATGGTCTTGCCCGAGACCCTGCCCGTAGCGCGGCGCCAACCGGTCCGGTTCGCCGCCATTGCCAGCGGTGCGAAACGGCTTCTGTCGGACCGGCGCTTCATGGGTCTGACGATGATCGGCGGCTTTGGCATGGCCAGCTTCTTCGTCTTCCTGGCCTCGGCTAGTTTTGTCTATACCCGACAATACGGACTAAGTCCTACCGGCTTCTCGGTCGCCTTCGCCATCAATGCGATAGGCTTTTTCTCGGCATCACAGTTGGCGGCCCGCCTTGCGGAGAAGTTCGGGATGGAGCGGGTGATCTCTCTTGCCATCACGGGCTTCTGCGGGATCATGGTCGCGCTATCGCTTGTGGTGTGGTCGGGCTTCTCGGCCCTGCCCATTGTCATCGCGGGCCTGTTTCTGGGCAACGCCTGCCTTGGCCTGGTGATGCCGACCGCCATGGTCATGTCGTTGGATCCTCATCCCGATATCGCCGGGCTCGCATCCTCCCTCGGCGGGACCTTTCAGATGCTGACAGGTGGGTTGATGATCGCGGTGACCAGCCCTTTCCTCAACAACACCGCCGAAACCATGGTTCCGGCCATTGCCCTGTGTTCGATCCTGGCCTGGTCAGCCGCTGCGCTTTCACTGCCTCGCCTGCGCTTCTGAGAACCTTTCGCGGGAGGCACACCTGCTTCCCGCGAACACCACAACTCGCAGCGTCGCGACAAAGCTGTCAGGGTGAAATGACCCGGACACGAAGGATCGTCCCGTCGCAGCGTCGCACAGCCGTCCGCAGCCTCTCGGACAGATGAGTCTGAACATAGTTGGCGTGAAAACGCGTCGGGGCGACAAGGGTAAGACACCCGCTATCGATCCCTGCATCGGTCATCGACGAAAACCAGCTTTCATACAGCACCCTGTCTTCTGCCAGCAGGCGCTGCGACGCTTCGGCCCAGACCCCCTGCCCTGCCGGTGGGACCGGTGCAGGTCGATGCAACGGAACGACATTATCGGATACCGTCGCGTCCTGACCGGCAAGACGTTCAACGAAGTCTGGACCGATATTCTGCCACTCCTGTTTGGTGTCCAAAAGGATGCGGTCCAGGTTTAGCCCAAGCACCGAGACCCGGCCCCGCGCGCCTTGTTGCTTCACCTCGACCCAGCCCAGCGTTCGAAAGCGGGCCATATCTCGCTTGACGGTTCGTTCGTCGACACACCACAGGCGGGCCACTTCTCTTTGCCCCACGGTCAGCTCGTCCCGTTGCCAGTTATATCTGGCCGTGATCAACACCATCAGCCGCAGGACAAGCCGTTGCCGGTGCTTGTCCCCCGCGAGGGCGTGCGCCATCATCGCGGAAAGCAAATCATATTTCTTTGCCGCCGCCTCTCGGCCAACGGCACGGATCACCTGCATGTGCTGCCCCTGCTCCGGTTTTCCGGATGCTGTGTTTTCTTTGCCTGCTCTGCTCTCAGGTCTTCGATGGGGAATCAAACGCTTTTCGCCACCTTGGGTGTATTTGCGTCCTGTTTGACGATTCTGTCAAGCACGTCGCCCAGATCGCTGCTTTTCTTCAGCAGAACAAGAAAGAAATCGGTATCAATGGTATAGGGGGACAGACTAAGTGGCCCGTATTTGGGTGACTTTGTCCCCCATTTTGCACATCAGCCACGAGTAGGCGTCCCCCACTTTCCTTTGTCTCGAGCATCCCGGTGTTTAGCGCCGATTCGCTGGAAGTCCCCGGATATTCTGCAAAATGAGCAAAGTACGGATTCATTGAAAACGCCTTTTGCATGGAATGCAAATTCGACGTAAATAGGAAGAACAAGAAAATCTACGTCCAGATACACAGGCAAGACATGTATACGCACGATGACCTCGCCAAGCTGCAGGCCCAGTCTCTTAAGATGCAAGGGTGGATCCGGCGGCAGACATTCAGCCCGTCGAATGAAAAAACCCTGCGCCGCTTCTCCAGCTGGGAGGTGTCGGAACTGATCTTCCGCATCAACCAGTCGACGTTCCGGGGCAAACTGGCGGCAGATCCGAACCTTCCCCTTGGGGAAGTTGAAGAGGATGGACGTCAGCGCTGGTTCTCGCTTGAGGAGGTGAATGAACTGCGTCGGCGTATCAAGATCAATCGCAAGACGCTGATGCCGCCCAGGCCCGAGGGGAAGCGCGCTTTCCGCGCGGCGATCGCGAACTTCAAGGGCGGCGCCGGGAAATCAACCGTGGCTTTGCATTTTGCTCATGCCGCTGCGCTGGACGGGTATCGCGTATTGGTCGTCGACTTTGATCCCCAGGCGACGCTGTCCCATTCGATGGGACTTACCGACGTCGGTGAGGATCACACCGTCTGGGGAATCATGGCTCGTGATCTTGAGCGCGAGACGGATCGTATGAATGCTGCCGCTGCGGGTGCGGAGACTGGCACCGCCCTGCCCCGCCGAAAGCTGCCGGCGTCGATCCGGGACATGGGACTTGGGACCCTGCGGCCAGCAGACTTCATCAAGTCGACCGCTTGGCCGACCATCGATATCGTGCCCAGTTGCGCCAACGCTGCCTTCGTCGAATTTGCGAGCGCGCAATACCGACACCTGAACCCGGAATGGACCTTCTTTGGTGCGGTGTCACGCTTTCTGGACGCTCTGGCGGACGATGCCTATGACCTTATTCTGTTCGATTGCCCTCCAGCAATCGGCTACCAGTCAATGAACGCCGTCTTTGCTGCGGACATGCTTTATATCCCGTCGGGGCCGGGCTATTGGGAATACGATTCGACGACCAGTTTTATCGGGCAGCTTTCAGAGGCACTTGAGGATCTGTCGCACGGGTTCGAGAACTTCCCCACGGGGAAGATCCGTCTGCCGAAGGCCTTTCTTGATATTCGTTTTCTGATGACGCGCTTTGAGCCCTCGAACGAGTTGCATCAGGCCATGATGGTGGCCTTCAAGCAGGTCTTTGCCGGACGCATGGCCGAGCATCCGATCGAACTGACCCGCGCCGTCGAGCAGTCGGGGCGCTTCCTTTCGTCGATCTATGAAATCGACTACCGCGAGATGACGCGTGGCACCTGGCGCCGGGCGAGGGCGACCTTTGATCAAGCCTATGAGGAATTCCGCAACCACACCATCGCTGCGTGGGCCAATCTGGAGGATCAGGCATGAGCCGGAAGCGTCGCATGTTTGACATCGACATGCCGGATGAAGCCGTCGAGAGCTTCCCCGCAGGGAAGGTCGAGGCGGAGGAGAAAGATGTCCGCCGGGGTCCGATGGCAACCGCGATCGCCGAAACCGCAGAGTCAAGTCGCGAGCGCTCGCGTGTTGAAGCGGAGATTCGGGCAGAAAATGACGCCCTGGCGCAAGAACATGTCCGCCTGAAGCGCGCCGGACTGATCACCGACCTCATCGATCTGGACGCCATTGATGCCCTGAAACTCACGCGCGATCGCGCGCCAGGGGAAGACGAGGAGTTGAAGGAACTGATCCAGTCCATCCGCGAAATCGGCCTGTCCAACCCCATCCGCGTCGAGCCTGCGGCGGGGGGGCGGTATGAGTTGATCCAAGGGTGGCGCCGCCTGTCGGCCTATCGCGCATTGCTGGTCGAGACGGGCGATGTCGCGGCTTGGGGGCGGATCCCGGCCGGGATTGCAGCCCGAGGTGACGAGCTCGAACAGCTTTACCGCAGGATGGTTGACGAAAATATGGTCCGCAAGGACATCTCCTTTGCCGAGATGGCGCAGCTTGCGATCCGCTATGCCGCTGATCCGCAGACCGCGGAAGGAGACCCCGAGAAGGCCGTTGCGATCCTTTTTCGCTCGGCCGGTTATCAGAAGCGCAGCTATATCCGGAACTTCATCCGGTTGATGGAGGCGCTGGGTGACAGCCTTCTGCATGCTTCGCAGATACCGCGCGCCCTTGGGCTGGCGCTTGCACAAAAGCTTGACGAAATTCCTGCGGCCGCTCCCGCGATCCGGGCTGAACTGGATGGGTGGGACGCGCGCGGCGTATCGGACGAGTTGGACGTTCTGCGGCGCTATGCGGGGCAGGGGGCGCTGGCAGAGGGAACTCCACCGGAGCCGAAATCGGCACCCGCGCCGGCCGCCAAGGCGCGAACGACATTCCAGATCCAGCGGCCCCAAGGTAGCGCGAAATGCACCGCAGCAAATGGAAGGCTTGAGGTTCGACTGCCGCGCGATTTCTCAGCCGTGGATCGGAGAAAGCTTGAGGCAGCGGTGAGAACTATGCTCGAGAGCCTTGAGTAGTCTTCCCCGCGGGGAAGCTACACTCGGCCATCCTCGAGAGTGATCCGCATATGTCGCTAATTATGCGGATAAATGTGATTTTGGCGAGCGGGGTCTTGATCTTCTCAAGATGCCGTTCGTCAATCGCGCACCCATCATACGCAGCTCAGCTCCTCGGCCTGATCAGCGCCGGCCTGCCAAGGCCAAGCAAATCGACCAATCAACCAGCTTCTTGACATGCACCAACCAACCGACAGCCGGGCGGGAAGCGAGAACACAATGGAACAAAGGGCCAGAGGGCTAGCGAATGTTCAGACCTAGACCCAGCCGACGCATGCTGCGCATGACCTCGATCGGGGTAAGGTCGGTTTCCTGGATCCGGTCGGCGCTGACGATGGCGACGCTACCGGATGTTGCCGATGGCGCGCCGGGAAGGAATACCACGACCTCACGGTTTGGCCGTCGTTCGATCAGGAAGGCGGTGCAGCTGTAGTCGTCGAACCTGACCAGCACGACGGTGTTTGTCTCACCCACAGACAGGCTTTGGCCGCTTTCTGAGAAGTCTTCGATCATTTGCCGCAAGATGGTATAGGGCGGCAGTCGCGTCAGAAATGCACCTTCTAGCCAGTGAAACATCCTGCGTCCCGGGGCGCTGCGTGCGAACATGCCGGACACGAAGGCCACTGACAAAAGGATCAGTACGGCGAAGACGACTGGCCAGATATGTGATGGTGATCCGGGGAACATCGTATCGTGAATGCCGCGGCCCAAAGGTTTTGCCGCTGCGTAGAGCCTTTCGACGACCATCAGGATGATGCCGAAGGGCAGCAGGAACACCAGCCCTCCAATGATCGTGGCGCGGATGAAACCTACAACGGCATGAAGGCCGGAACTGCCGACCGGTTTCATGAGCGGACCGTAGCCGTGTGCACTGCTGCGGGGAAGGTGCTGTGGAATGAAGACATGGACCGCGTCTGAACCCTGAAAGTTTCATAGCCCTACGATCCTAGCCGAAAAGAAAGCGCGGGTGCCAGCCCCGGACCGTGGCATCTTCGATCAGAGTTTGGTGGCTGCCAGCTCTCCCCAAGCGCGAGATTCGGAAAATGACTGCTGCCAGGCAGCGTCCCAAGAAAACGATCATCTCTTTCCGTTGCCTTCGGCGAAGGAGCTGTTCCAAATATTCACGATCACAATTATCGAGATTGAAGTTTCTCTGTCCGGATAGAATTATCTTCTCCGAAACAGCGATATGGACGGACAAATGCCAGCGCAAACCACTTTTCTTACGACACTTGCAGCGACATTGTTCTTTGCCGGTGGCGCGCTTGCCGAAGCGGTGCCCGCTGGGACCAAGCTGGTCGTTGCGGACCAAAGCGAGTTCATCCGCAACCTGCTCGATGCCAGTGGCGAAGATGACAAGATCACGTCGGATCTTGAATTGCCGAATTTCGCAGGTGGTCCGGCGATCCTCGAAGCGATGCGGGCAGGGGCCCTTGATATCGCCTACGTAGGCGACACGCCGCCGATCCAGGCAAGGGCGTCGGGAACGCTGCTTCCCATCATCGCGACCGTCCAGCGCGAGAAATCCGAATATCACCTTGTGGCGCGCCCGGGGCTGAAGATCGACGATCTGGCCCAGCTTCGTGGCAAGCGCGTCAGCTATATCGAAGGTTCCGGGCGCCAGGTCTTCCTGATCGAGGCGCTGAACCGCGCCGGTCTGACGCTGAAAGACGTGACGCTTGTCCCGTTGCGGGTGGCCGACCTGCCTGACGCGATCCGCACCCAGTCAGTCGATGTGGCGGTGCTCCAGGAACCGCATGTCACGCGTCTGGTGCAGCAGATCGGGGCCAGCACAATTGCCGACCCGAGAGAGCGCGAGCTTCTGCCCGGCACCTGGTATATCTATGCCCGTCCCGATGCGCTCGCGGATCCCGCCAAGCATGCGGCGATCGCCGAATTCCTCGGCGCGACCATCCGTGCCGCTGAATGGAGCAATGAAAATCGCGATGAGTGGGGCAAGGATTATTACACCGGATTCCAGCGCATCGCGCCGGAGGACACCGCGGCAATCCTGGCGTCGCAATCGCTGATGCAGTTCCAGACCTCGGTCGAGGGGATCCCGCACCACCAGCGTCTCATCGACATTCTGGCGCAGGCGGGCGAACTGCCCGAAACATTCGACGCCAAGGGATCGTTCACGGCCGATTTCGATCCGGTCATCAAGGCTGCACGCTGATCCCCGGGGGCACCATGAACGACATGTCATCCGAACGCATCGAGGCCATGGTGATCCGCAAGGATCGTCCAGCACCCCAGCGGCCGCCGATGCTTGCCCCTGGCAAGCTGCCTCGCGGTACGCGGCTTCTGGGCCCGCTTCTGGTCGTGGTACTGTGGGAGGCTGCATCCCGCTTTGGCCTGCTATCCCCCTATACGCTCGCGGCCCCATCGACGGCGGTTGCGACCGGGATCTCGATGATTGCCGATGGCAGTCTGCTGCCGCATCTGGCGGCTTCGGCGGGACGCGCCTATGCCGGGCTGTTCCTGGGCGTCGTCGCAGGTCTTGTCCTTGCGCTGGCGGCGGGGCTGACCCGGACCGGAGAGGCGCTGCTTGACGGGTTGGTCCAGGTCAAGCGCGCGATTCCGACACTGGCCCTGATTCCGCTTGTGATCCTGTGGCTGGGGATTGGCGAGGTAATGAAGGTCTTCCTGATCTTCACGGCGGTCCTGGTGCCTGTCTACATCAATACTCACGCGGCCCTGCGCGGCATCGACATGGGGCATGTCGAGCTTGCACGTACGCTGGGGCTGACGCGGGCCGAGTTCATCCGAAAGGTTGCCCTGCCGGGCGCTTTGCCGGGCTTCTTTGTGTCCCTGCGGCTGGCGGTGACGTTGTGCTGGACGTCGCTTGTGGTTCTTGAACTGATCAATACCCAGACCGGCATCGGCTACCTGATGAATAGGGCACGCGACTGGGGTCAGACCGACATCATTGTGGTCGGCATCTTCATCTATGCCGTGCTGGGCCTGCTTTCCGATGCGGTAGTTCGCGTCATCGAGGCCCGCGCGCTGTCTTGGCGGAGGTCCATCGGATCATGAGCATCCACGATTTCAAGGGGGCGGTCTTCACGCGCGATCTCAGTCGCTCCTTCAAGGGGCGCGAGGTTCTCGGCGGGGTGACGCTGGACATCCCGCGTGGGCAATTCGTGGCACTTCTGGGCGAATCCGGTTCGGGCAAGACGACCCTGCTGCGGGCGCTGGCTGGGCTGGATGATGACGCTGATCACGGAGGTACCTACAGCGTGCCCCAAAGCGTTTCGGTCCTGTTCCAGGATTCGCGGTTACTGCCCTGGCTCAGCGTCATCGACAACCTGACATTGGGGCTGCGCCACGATCGCGCCGTGCCCGAGGCGCAGGCAATGCTTGAGGCGGTCGGTATCGGCGACAAGGCCAGGGTTTGGCCGGGCACCCTGTCCGGTGGGCAAAAGCAGCGCGCGGCGCTGGCCCGCTCGCTGCTGCGCAGCCCGGACCTGCTGCTTGCGGATGAACCCTTCGGTGCGCTGGACGCCCTGACCCGGCTCAAGATGCACGCGTTGCTGTTCCGGTTGGTTGAGCGCCGCCGCCCGACGGTGATCCTCGTGACCCATGACGTGGATGAGGCGCTTCTCCTGGCCGACCGTATCCTGGTCCTGCGAGATGGCGCCATCGCCGAGGACCACGCTGTCCCGCTGTCCCATCCGCGCCGAACCAGCCATCCCGAATTCGAACATCTGCGCCTGCGGCTGCTTGCCAGCCTTGGGGTGGAAACCAATCTTGTCTGAGGCCACTTCATGACCCGAGAATTACACCTGAATCTGTTCCTCATGCCGCGCGGGCATCATGAAAGCGCCTGGCGTCATCCCGGATCTGCCCCCGAAAGGCTGACAGATCTTGCCCTTTACGCCAAGGCGGCCCGGATCGCCGAGGACGCGAAGCTGGATGCCGTATTCCTGGCGGACGCGCTGGTCGCGCCTGCCTCTGGCGGGCTTGTCGCTTCGGGGACGCTGGAGCCGATTACCCTGCTTTCCGCATTGGCGGCCGTAACCGAACGCATCGGGCTGATCGGAACGGCGTCGACGACCTACAGCCTTCCCTATACCCTGGCGCGACAATTCGCGACGTTGGACCATCTGTCGAACGGTCGTGCCGGGTGGAACATCGTCACTTCTTGGGCCCCGCAGGCGGGGCAGAACTACGGCTATGACACCGAGCCGGGCCATGCTGAGCGATACCGCATGGCGGAGGATTTCATGCGGGCCGTGGACGGGCTTTGGCGCAGTTGGCCAGCCGAAGCACTGCTGGATGACCGCGCCCGTGGCGTGTGGTCCGACGATAGCCGGATCCACCCGATCAACCATCGTGGTCCGTTTCACCGCACGCGCGGCCCCCTGAATGTGCCGGGCAGCCCGCAAGCGCGACCGGTCTATGTGCAGGCCGGTCAGTCGGATGATGGCCGTGCCTTTGCCTCCGAATGGGCCGAGGTCATCTTTACCGCCCATATGGCCAAGGATACGGCGCAGGCCTTCTATACCGACATCAAGGCGCGCGCCGCTGCACGCGGACGTCCCCCGCAAGCCATCGCGATTCTTCCCGGCCTCAGCGCCGCCATCGGCTCGACCCAGGCCGAGGCTGATCGGGTGTTCGAGGAACTGGATGCACTGACCGCGCCCGAAATCGGCCTGACCCGCCTTTCGGCGCGCTTCGGGGGGCATGACTTCACGGCCGTTCCCTTGGATCGTCCGCTAAGGGCAGGGGACTTCCCCGACCCAAACCAGGTTGAAGCGTCGAAAAGCCGTGCGACGGGATACGCCAGAACCGCGTTGGCCGAGGGGCTGACCCTGCGCCAATTGCTGCAGCGACTGGCCGGGGCGCGCGGCCACCTGACGGTGGCGGGCACACCCGAACGCGTCGCAGACGTCATCCAGGATTGGTTTGACTCGCGGGCAGCCGACGGCTTCAACGTGATGCCGCCGATCATCTATCAGCAGCTGGAACTTTTCGCTTCGGAAGTGGTGCCGATCCTGCAGAAGCGGGGATTGTTCCGGACCGAATATCGTGGCCGCACGCTGCGAGAGCATTTCGGCCTGGCCCCGGTCGAGACGGAAGAGCGCCTGACTGCCACGGCCTGACTTACTCGAAGCAACGCAGGGGCCCGAAACCCGGGCCCCGCATTCATTCGTGGGAAAGGCGGCTCAAGCGCTTGGGCCATGGATCGATCCTCCGGCACAGGCGGGCAGCAGCAGCGCTTATAGTGGGTAGTGGCCGGGCTGGGTTTCGACGGTGATCCAGCGCAGCTCGGTGAATTCGGCAATCCCGGCCTTGCCACCAAAGCGGCCGTAGCCAGAATCGCGAGTTCCACCGAAGGGCATTTGTGCCTCGTCATGTACCGTTGGGCCGTTGATATGGCAGATGCCTGACCTGATCCGGCGAGCGACCGTCAGCCCGCGCGCGATGTCGCGGGTGAAGACGGCGGCCGACAGCCCGTATTCCGTGCGGTTGGCGATCGCGACGGCGTCTTCCTCGTCCCTGGCGCGGAAGATGGCGACCACCGGGCCGAAGCTTTCCTCGGTGGCAATGCGCATCTCTGCTGTCACCATATCGACGACCTGCGCGGGCATCAGTACGCCCTGGGCAGCACCGGCGCTGTGGATGGTCGCACCCTTGGTCCGCGCATCCTCGATCAGCGCGGTAACTTTTTCGACGGTATGCGCGTCGACGACCGCGCCAAGCGGGGCCTGGCCTTCGCGGGGGTCTCCCGCCTTCAGCTGGGCAGCGCGCGCGACGAAACGGGCCACGAAGTCATCCGCGATTTCGGGCGCAAGAATGATGCGCTCCGTGGACATGCAGATTTGGCCCTGGTTGAAGAACGCTCCGAAAATCGCGGCCTTCACAGCTTCGTCCAGATCGGCGTCCTTCAGCACCACGAAGGGCGCCTTGCCGCCCAGCTCCAGAAGCACCGGCTTCAACTGACGCGCGGCCCGTTCGGCAATGATCCGGCCCACCTTGGTCGAGCCGGTGAAGTTGATCCGACGAACGGCCGGGTGATCGATCAGCGCGCCGACGATTTCGGCGGCATCTTCGGGTGCATTTGTCACAAGGCTGACCAGTCCGGAGGGCAGGTCGCCTTCTTCCAGGGCCTCGACGATCAGCGCATGGGTGCGCGGGCAGATTTCCGAGGCCTTGAACACGACCGCATTGCCACAGGCCAATGGCGTCGCCAGCGCGCGGACGCCCAGGATCACGGGCGCGTTCCATGGCGCGATGCCCAAGCAGACGCCCGCAGGCTCTCGCACCGCCATCGCAAGGCAACCGGGCTTGTCCGAGGGGATCACCTCGCCCGCGACTTGCGTGGTCAGCGCCGCCGCCTCTCGCAGCATCGACGCGGCGATCATGACGTTGAAACGGGCCCAGGGTTCTGTCGCACCGGTTTCAGATGCCATCGCCGCGACGAAGGCATCTCCTCGGGCGGCAAGCGCGTCGGCTGCCTTCAGAAGCGCGGCGCGACGGGCGTTGGGGCCAAGCGCGGCCCAGGCGGGCATGGCCGCAGCTGCCCCTTCCGCAGCGGCGATGGCATCGGCGGCGCTGGCAGCCGCAGCCTCGCTGGCGGTCTCGCCGGTGACCGGGTTCAGACGCCGGAACACGCGGCCGTCCGAGGCCCCGCGCGCGTCGCCTGCGATCTTCATGCTCACGAAACTCATGCTGTTCTCCGTTCAGGGCTTTGGTCGCATCTAGCACCATTCCGCGGTCGACGGGAATGATCGACGGGACGCACTGGGATTCGGAGACCTTCCCCGGCGCGGATGCATCCGGGGCGAACTCGGGGTTTGTGGCTATCCCGAGTTTGCCATCGGTGCGCTGGTCGATGGTGCAAATCCCCAGGTGCTGATGAACCGGGGACTGACCGCGCGGGATTTGCCCACTGACTATCTTGCGACCGACATCCGGCGCCTCCTGGCAGATATGGCCCGGCAGCGCAAAATATACTTGCAGAATGGCCCGCCGATACCGCTGGCGGGCAGGCGGATCATCCCGGTCGATGACGGCATTGCCACCGGCGCCTCGATGCGTGTTGCCTTGGCTGCGGTGGCGCAGCTTGACGTGCTTGGCGTCGTCATCGCGCGCTACCCGATCTGAGGAAGGCGCGCACGACCCTTAGCCCATGACCGAAAAGCTGGACTGGGCATTGACCCGGCGCTTGCGGCTGTAGGTCCCAAGATCGATGCGGCCTCCGGTCCGCTCCAGGCGGAAGGACAGGGGGGCCGCGTCGTGGTCATGACCCGCTTCGGTTTCCGTGATCAGATGGGTCATCAGCTTGCCGACCACCGGTGCCATCTTGAACTGGTTCCCGGAAGTTCCGCAGGCCATGTAAAAGCCCGGCATGCTCGTCCTGTCATAGATCGGCAGCCAGTCATCGGATGTGTCGTAAAGCGCGACCAGCCCGCTGGCCTGTCCGGGGATGCGCATCTCGGGCAGGCGCATGGCGCCGCGCATGACGATGGCGGTCCACTGGTCGGTAAAGCGGGTGTCAAGCGCGTCTGGGTCTTCGACCCACTCATGCGTGTCGCAAGCCGGGTCGGTAGAGCCGACGCAGATGCCAACGGGATCGGGACGGGCATAGAACTCGGCATCCAGATCCGCGATCACGATGCCGTCGCGGCGATAATCCATGTTCTCCGGCCCGGGGATATAAGCGACCTCCTGGCGGTTCGGGCGGTTGCGGATGGTCATGTCGCCGGTCACGCCCGCCATGCGATTCAGGCCGGCTGACCACGGCCCGCCTGCATTCACCACCACGTCAGCAGGCAGGATGGTCCCATCCGCAAGCCGGACGCCCGAGACGCGACCCGCCGCGGTCTCGATCCCCTCGACCTTGCTGCGGAAACGGAAGCTGGCGCCTGCGCCCTCTGCCGCCCATTGCAGGTTTTGCGCCGCCAGTTTCGGATCGTTCACATACCCGGCCTGATGGAAAAAGACCGCGCCGCCGACCTGTTCCGGGTTTGGTTCGCCGAAATCCGGATGGTCGAGGCGTTTCGCGGGGGCATAGGATTGCAGATCCGCCATCGGCACATAGGCGCGGATCCCTTCGGGCGTGACGCGATCATAAACGCCGCCGATCCGGTCCATGATGTCGGTGATCCGGGCCATCCCCGCGCCGTCGCCGGAATAGATGACCAGCGAGCCGGTCTCTCTATAGGTTGCCAGCGGTCGATCGGCAGGCAGGTCGACATAGCCGGCCCAGTCGCGCCAATAGGTCCACCCCTCCAACGCCATGGCGCAGGTCTCCATCACCGAATAGTTGATCCGGATCACTGCCGAGGAATTTGAGGTCGAGCCGTAGCCAGCCTCGGGCGCCTTGTCGACCACGGTGACGAGCCAGCCCGCCTTCGCCATTTCAAAGGCGATCGCACCCCCGATGATCCCCGCGCCGATGATGACGACCTGCTTCATTCCCGTTCCCTCTTGGTAAAGGCGCGACATTCTGCCGCAGTGGCTTGTTGCCTAAGGCTTTGCCGATGCTATACGCAGGCCTTCGGGGCGGGCAAACCAGTTCGCCTTGCGGGTGCGACAGGTCAGCTAAACTAACGACCAGCGAGCGGGGGTTCACATGGCGCAGCTTCCCCCTTTGCGCGCGATGCAGATCTTCGAGGTGTTCGGACGCCTCGGCACGGTCCATGCGACGGCGCAGGAACTGAACGTGACGCCGGGCGCGGTCAGCCAACAACTGCGCCTGCTGGAAGAGCATCTGGACATGGTCCTGCTGGTCAAGGACGGCCGACGCGCCGCCCTGACCCCGGCCGCGCGCGGGTATCATGAACTGATCTCGCAGGGGTTCGGGCGCTTTGCGCTGGCGCAGGACTATATCGCCGAACACCGTCTGGCGCAGGAACTGACGATCTCGTGCCTGCCGACCCTGTTGCAGCGCTGGTTGAATCCGCTGCTTCCGGCATTTCAGACCGCGGCGCAGGATTCCACCCTGCGTTTGATCGCACAGGATCTTGAGCCGGATTCGCACATGCTGGAGCACACCTTCAGGCTGACCTATGGCGAGGCCGGGCGGCGCTATACCCATTCCCGGGTGCTGTTCACGGATTACTGCTTTCCAGCCGCATCGCCAGATTTCCTGGCCCGCCACCCCGAGGCGCGGACCGCCGAAGGGTTGTCGCGCCTGCCGCTGGTCGGGATCGATTGGGGCGCGCAATACACGACCGAGCCGCATTGGCGCGACTGGTTCAAAATGCAGCTTGCCAGCGATCCCGCGCCGCTGCGCCATGTCGCGGTCTATTCCGCCTCGGGGATGGGGTTGGAGGCCGCAGCGGCGGGGCAGGGCGCGGTGCTGGCGCAATGGTCCTTTTCCCGCGACGACCTGACATCCGGACGCCTGGTCCGACTGTCGCAGGACCGGCTGTATCTCCCCGATCCCTATTTCGTCTGCTGGGGCCAGACCACGCTGGACCAGCCCGTCGCGCGCCAGTTCCTGAACTGGCTGATGCAGATGACAAAACCGATGCGGGACCAGATGCAGCAGGAAAACTAAACAATTGCCGAATCCTTCTGCGCTTATCCTGCGACTGCCCGGCGCTAAGCTTGGCGAAACACAGCTACGAAGGATGCAGCCATGTTTCTGAAGAACGCCTGGTACGTTGCGGCCTGGAGCCATGAGGTCACGCGCAGCCTGCAGCAGATCGTCGTTCTGGGAGAGAAGATCTGCGTCTTTCGCAACAGCCAGGATGAAGTGATCGCACTCGAGGATGCCTGCCCGCATCGCAAGCTTCCTCTCTCCAAGGGACGGATCAAGGGCGACAATGTCGAATGTGGCTATCACGGTCTGACCTTCGATTGTGCCGGTCAATGCGTCTGGGCGCCGGGCGGTGGGCGCATCCCCTCGGCGGCCAAGGTCCGGCCCTATCCGGTGCATGAGAAATATGGCCTTGTCTGGATCTGGATGGGCAATGCCGCCATTGCCGATGCCGACGACATCATCGACATTCCGAACTTCGACAGTCCGGACTGGGGCATCAACCGTGGTGCCGCGATGGAACTGCACTGCAACTACCTGTTGATGTGCGACAACCTGCTGGACCCGACCCACGTCGCCTGGGTCCATGAAAGCAGCTTTGCCCAGGCCGCCACCAAGGACGCGCCGCTGAAGGTGACGCGCACCGACAACGGCGTCATCGTTCACCGCTGGATGATGGATGTCGAACCCGCGCCCTTCTACAAGAAGATCGTCGAGTTCGACGGGAACTGCGACCGGCTTCAACATTATGAGGTGCGCTATCCCAGCCATGCGCTGATCCGGGCGGTGTTCACACCTGCGGGTACCGGCGGGCCTGATGGGACGCTGGACGAAAAGACCTTCGTCATGGACAGCTACAACTTCATGACCCCGACGACCGAGACCGAGACCCGCTATTACTGGTTCCAGCTGCGCAACATCCGCCCCGATGACGAGGACTTGTCGCGGATGATGTCTGAGGACGTTCGCCACGCCTTCGAGGAGGATCGGGCAGTGCTGAACGAGGTTCAGGTGGGCATGACGACCAAGACCTCGCCCCATATCGACCTGTCGATCGACGCAGGCCAGTTGCGCTTCCGCCGCCAGCTTGAGGCGATGATTGCCGAAGAGCGCATGGTCGATGAAAAGATGCGGGCGTGACCATGGCCGGGGCCTTTCGCCGGTTCCGGGTGGCGCGGAAGCTGCCGGAAAGCAGCGTCATCACCTCGTTCCATCTGGAACCCGAGGATGGCGGCCCGCTTTGGGACATGCGTCCGGGGCAGTATCTGACGCTGCGCATCCCCCTTGCCGAGGGACCGGTGCTGCGCACCTATTCCCTGTCCGCGCTGGCCGAGGGGGAGGATCATCACCGGATCAGCGTCAAGCGTGAGCCAATGGGTTCGGGTTCGGCTTGGCTTCATGACTCGGTCGAAGAAGGCGACTTCATCGAGATCGCGGCTCCGCGCGGCAGCTTCTGTCTTGATGAGGCCAGCGAACGCCCGGTCCTGCTGCTGGCGGGCGGCGTCGGGCTGACCCCGCTGCTTGCCATGCTGCACCGGCTCGCGCACACCACACGCCGTGCCTGGTTCGTTCATGCCGTCGAAAACGGCGATGTCCACGCGCTTGGCAACGAAGTCCGTGGAGTGGCCGAAGCCTCGGACGGGCGGATCACCGTGCGGAACGTATATCGCGCGCCGACCGACAAGGACCGCGCGACGGGCCGCTTTGACGCAGAGGGTGTGGTCGACCGCGCGCTTCTGCAATCGCTGCTGCCGCTTGACGACTACGACGTCTATCTGTGCGGTCCGACACCCTTCATGGTCGCGATGTGGCGCCTGCTGACCGGCCTGGGGATCGCCCCCCAGCGGATCGCCTACGAATTTTTCGGCAAGGGAGGATCGCTTGCGGCGCTTGCCGATGCGCCCCCGCCGGTGGCGCAAATCGACCGTCGAATGCCTACCCGTGCTCCGCACTCGCTGTCGAAGCTGGAGTTCATCACCGACCCGGACGCGCGAGCGCTGCCCGATCAACTTGTGCGGCAGGCTTCGCCCCCGGCGGTTGCTGGTGCGACCGAGGTGGTCTTTGCCCGCTCGGGCGTGACCCTTCCCTGGACCGATGCAGTGGGATCGATCCTTGAACTGGCCGAGGGGGCGGGGCTGGACCCCGACTTCAGCTGCCGAGAAGGGATCTGCAGCACCTGTCGCTGTGGTATCGCCGAAGGCGAGGTTGAATATTTCTCGGATCCGCTGGACCCACCGCCCTCCGGCCAGGTGCTGATCTGCTGCTCGCGTCCTACTGGACGCGTCGTCCTGGACCTGTAAGGACATGGCCACCTTGCAACCCGGCGCAGAATGCCGCACCTGTCAAAAAACAGGCGGTAGGAACGCGGGATCAATTGCAGGGTCTTTCCGAATCCCAACCAAGGGGAAGCGACTTCATGGCCTTCATGCCGCTTGATTACCCGACCATGCGTGCCGAGTTCCTGGACGCCGCAAAGGCAGCCGGTGCGGAGCTGGCCGAATATCGCCACCCCTTGCCCGGCCCCCATGCCGAGGCCCTTGCGACCGACGTGGCTCTGATCGGCAAACGTAACGCTACCAAACTGCTGATCGTCAATTCCGGAACGCATGGAGTCGAGGGGGCCTATGGCTCGGCCGCGCAGGTTGCATGGATGCGCCGGCACACGCCGTGGCACCTGCCAGAGAATGTGGCCGTCCTGATGATCCATCTGGTCAACCCCTGGGGCACGGCCTGGTCTCGTCGCGTGAACGAAGACAATGTCGACCTGAACCGGAACTTCATCGACTGGTCGCGCCCTATGCCCGAGAACCCGGGCTATGCGGCGATCCATCCGGCCCTGACCTTCACCGACCTTGACGGCCCTGATCGGGCGCGGGCGCGCGCGGCCTATGAGCTGGCAAGGCAGCAGGCGGGCGGATATGCCGGACTTGCCCCGACGGTCGAGGCGGGACAGTATACCCATCCCGACGGGCTTTTCTTTGGTGGGAGCGGGCCTGTCTGGTCGAATGCGACGCTGAACCGCATCCTGTCGGATTTCGCGTCCGATGTCGAAGACGCGGTCGTCTTTGACCTGCACACCGGGGCGGGCCCCTATGGCTATCCGGCGTTGCTGTCCGTCGCGGTCGACAACCATGCCGGGCTTGACTGGGGCACGGCCCTGTTCGGTCCCGCCATGTCCGTCGTGCTGACGGGCGCGGGCAAGACTACGGATACCGGTATTGCGGCGACCGCGACGGGCTATGTGTCGGATGCCGTGCGCAAGGGGATGCCGCAGGCGCGCGTCCTGCCGCTGGTGATCGAATGCGGCACCCTGCCGGGGGAAGAAGTGAACGATGCCGTTCGCTCCGACAACTGGCTGCATCTGCATGGCGATGTCGCCTCTGCCCAGGGGCAGCAGATCAAGGACCGGCTGCGCCACGCCTTCATTCCCGCCGACCCGGAATGGCAGACACAGGTCCTGGCGGTCAGCCTGTCTTATTTCGACCGTGCGCTGGCCGATCTTGACGCCAAGGGCGGCAGCGCCCCGAAACGCGCCGTGGCGGCCAGTCCCGTCGCTGCCACCCCTCAATCCGGGCGCCCGGCGGTCGAAATCCACGACCTTCACAAAAGCTATGACGCGCTTGAAGTTCTGAAGGGCGTGGATCTGGTCGCACAGCCGGGCGAGGTGGTGTCGATGATCGGCTCGTCCGGGTCCGGCAAGTCGACTTTCCTGCGCTGCATCAACCTGCTTGAACAGCCGAAAAGTGGCCGCATCCTGATCGACGGCGAAGAGATCCGCATGAAGCCCGGCAAGAACGGCGTCTCGATCCCCGCCGATCAGAAGCAGGTCGAACGCATCCGCGCGCGGGTCGGCATGGTGTTTCAGAACTTCAACCTGTGGCCGCATTTGTCCGTCCTGGACAACATCATCGAGGCGCCTGTCCACGTCCTCAAGGAATCCAAGGCCGAGGCTAGGGCGCACGCGCATGAGTTGCTGAAAAAAGTCGGGCTTTCCGACAAGCACGCGCATTTTCCCGGCCAGCTTTCGGGCGGCCAGCAGCAGCGCGCGGCCATCGCGCGGACGCTGGCGATGCGGCCCAAGGTCATCTTGCTGGACGAACCGACCTCGGCCCTTGATCCCGAGCTTGTGGGCGAGGTGCTGCGCGTGATCCGCCAGCTTGCCGAAGAGGGGAACACCATGATCCTTGTCACCCACGAGATGCAGTTTGCGCGTGAAGTCTCGCATCACGTCAAGTTCCTGCATCAGGGCCGGGTCGAGGAGGAAGGCTCCCCCGACCAGATATTTACCAATCCGCGCTCCGAACGGCTGAGCCAGTTCCTCGCCAGATGCAACTAGCCCGGCCCCGGGCGCGGCAATCGCACGATCACACAAGAAAGAATGTGACGTCATCCAACCAAGGGAACCAAGTATGAAACTGAAACTCCTGTCTCTTGCCGCCATTCTTGCCTGCGGACTTTCCCCGCTTGCCCATGCCGCCGAAGGCGAACTGGTCATCGGGACCGAAGGGGCCTATCCGCCCTTCTCGATGGCCGATGCCAATGGCAACGTGACCGGCTTCGACGCCGATGTCGGCAACGCGGTCTGCGAAAAGCTGCAGCTGAAATGCCGCTTCGTCGTGCAGGCGTTCGACGGTCTGATCCCGGCGCTGAACGCCAAGCGGTTCGACATCATCATCTCTGGGATGTCGATCACGGATGAACGCCAGAAGCAGATCGATTTCTCGAACAGCTATGCGGAATTCCCCAACCAGTTCGTGGCGAAGAAGGACACCGACCTGGCGGCCGCCAAGGATTTCGACACGCTGAAGAAGGATCTGAGCGGTCTGCGCGTCGGCGTGCAATCTGGCACGACCCATGCGGCCTATGTCGAGAAGGTCATGCCCGACGCGCAGTTGATGACCTATGACACGCTCGATCAGATGCAGATCGACCTGTCGAGCGGCCGTCTGGACACGTCTTTCGCCGATACCTCGGCGCAGAACGACTTCCTTGCCAAGCCCGAGGCCGCTGACTTCCAGCTTGTCGATGTGGTGATCGATTCCGCGTCGGACGCAACACTGGGAAAGGGGCTGGGCATCGGCATCCGCAAGGACGAGGGTGACCTGAAAGCCCGGATCAATCAGGCGCTTTGCGATCTGGGCGAGGATGGGACCCTGAAAACTGCTTCGGAGAAGTGGTTCAAACTGGACATCTCGCAGAAATGCAAATGAACCACTGACGAAGGGAAAGGTGAAATCCGCCTTTCCCGACCCACCCATCCAGGCAGGCGAAATCAATGCAATTCGGGCTAATGCAGCTTTGGGACGGCGGCTGGGTCGGCGCGATCCTGCGCGGCGCCGGGATCACGATCCTGGTCGCCATCGGTGCGATGTTGCTGGGGTTGGTGACGGGTATTGCCTGCGGCCTGATCAAATGGGCGCGCGTGGTGCCGCTGAACTGGCTGGTCGACATCTATACGACCGTCGTGCGGGGCGTCCCCGAGCTTCTGATCATCTACTTGCTTTTCTTTTCGTCGGTCGAGTTCGTCGCCCGGATCGGAACCGCGTTCGGCTGGGCCGGGCTTGCTGAAACCGGCTATCCATTCCTGATCGGGATCATCGCCATCGGGGCAATCTCGGGTTCCTATTCGACCGAGGTCGTGCGAGGGGCGCTTGCGGCGATCCCGACCGGACATGTTGAGGCCGCCCGGGCCCTGGGAATGCCTCGCGAGCGGATTTTCCGCCGCATCATCCTGCCGCAGATGCTGCGTATCGCCGCGCCCGGCGTGAACAATGTCTGGCAGGCGACGATGAAGGATACAGCGCTGATCTCGGTCGTGGGTCTGCAGGAACTGATGCGGACGGCCTATGTCGGCGCCGGTTCGACCCGCAGTCCCTTTATCTTCTACCTGGTTGCTGGTGCGGTCTATCTTGCCATCACCTTTGTCAGCCAAGTGGGCTTCAAGCGTGCAGAACGCGCGCTCGTCCTGAAGGGAAGGGCCTGAGATGGATTGGGACCTGCTTCACCGCGCTGTGACGACGATCGGCAAGGGTGTCGGGACGACCCTGACGCTGGCTTCGATCTCGCTTGCTATCGGCTTTTGTCTGGGACTGGGGCTTGCGGTCATGCGCGTCTCTGGCAACCGGCTCCTGTCGGGCTTTGCCGAATATTACAGTGCCGTCTTTCGCGGCACGCCGCTTCTGGTGCAGCTGTTCCTGTTTTACTACGGGCTGGGGCAGTTCGATTTTGTTCGCGACAACCCGGTCCTTTGGTGGGTGGTCGGCGGCGGCATGCATTGTGCAATCATGGCGCTGGCGCTGAACACTGCCGCCTATACGTCCGAGATCCTGCGTGGCGGGCTGATGTCGATCCCGACCGGCCTGATCGAGGCGGCCAAGGCCGCGGGCATGTCACGCATTCTGCGGTTTCGCCGGATCGAGTTTCCGCTGGCGATCCGCCAGGCCCTTCCCGCCTATGGCAACGAGATGGTGCTGGTCATTAAGGGCACCAGCCTTGCCTCGACCATCACCGTGCTTGAGATCACCGGCCACGCCAAACGACTGATGAGCCAGACATACGCCATTTTCGAGATCTTCGCGATTGCCGGGATTTTCTATCTGCTGATCAACACGGCGCTGATCCTCGCCGTGCGCTGGATCGAAAACCGCTTGACCAGCCCCGGGCGATAACCTGTGGCTTGCCGGTTGGTCTGGGCGCGTCAAGCGAGTTTACAGTCTGGTTCAATGTCTTAAGGTGATGCGCAATTCGGGATCGGGGGGCGGATTGTGGAAGATGTCACATTAAGCAGGGGGGACCTGCGAATGGTGCTCCGGCCCGAATGGGGTGGCCGCGTCCGCGAACTCAGCCGCGCGGGGCGGGACATCCTGCACCCGCTGCAAGGGGCTGACGAGACATTCGATCCCACGATCTGGCCCAAGGGTGGCGCCTATCCCCTGTTTCCGTTTCACAACCGCATCTCTCAGGGACGGTTCAAATGGGACGGTCGCGAGGTTCAGCTTCCTCTGCATCCGCATGAGGCCGCGACCGTTCACGGCCACGGTCACAAGCTGCCGTGGCAGGTTGTCGAGCAGGGGCCGGATATGGTCGAGCTTCGGTTGAGCGACCAGGGCGATGGCGTCTGGCCCTTTCCCTTCACGGCGGTGCAAAGGTTCCAATTGACCCAAGGGGGGCTGGAACTCGTCCTTTCCATCCGCAATGACGGCGATGCGACCATGCCCGCCGGTCTGGGCTGGCATCCCTATTTCACAAAATGCCGAACGGTCCGCAGCGATGCCGCGCGCGAATGGGCGATGGACGAGCATTTCCTGCCCGACGGGAACTGGGGCTCTGTCACAGAGTCGGAAGCCACGACCCGCTATCTGTCGGACTGGTCGCGGGTCGACATGGAGTTGTCGGATGGTCGCCGGCTGACGCTGCTGGCGGAGGAACCGTTGTCGCACCTGGTTCTGCACGATCCGGCCGGGGCCTATACCTGCGTCGAGCCGGTGAGTCACTTGGCGAATGCGCTGAACTTGCAGCCCGAGCGTGCTGCTGATTGCATGGTTGGGCTTGCCCCTGCCGAGACGCTTCGGGCCGGGGTCATGCTGGACTGCTGAAGCTGCTCCTTACGACTTTTCCACCGGATGATGGGGGTCGTGCTGCAGCCAGGTCAAAACCAGATCGTGGAAGACCGCCAGCACGACCGGGCCAAGGAACAGCCCGATCAGCCCAAAGCTCAGCGTTCCGCCGATGACACCCATGAAGATCACCAGTGTCGGGGTGCTCAGGCCGCGGCCCATCAGCATGGGCTTCAAAACATTGTCCATGAAGGTCAGGGGCACCAGAACCACAGTCAGTAACAGGGCCTGCGCGGGTGTCATTGTCAGCCAACTCCAGATCAGGACCGGCAGGACGATCAGGGCCGGCCCGATCTGCAGGATGCACAGGAACAGGATGATCAGCGCCAGCAGCCCCGCGCTGGGAACCCCTGCTGCTTGCAGGACGACGCCGATCAGGATCCCTTGCAGCAGCGCGATCCCCACTACCCCGCGCGAGACATTGCGGACGGTCACGGTGGCCAGGTCCACGAACTGCTCACCCCGTGGGGCGACGATGCGCGCCGCGATCCTGCGCCCCCAGCCCGCAAGACGGGGGCCGGGGATCAGCAGCAAACCGGCCAGCACGATCGAAAGCACGAATTTTAGCAGATCAAGGCCAAGCTGGGATACGAGCGCGATCATCTTTGCCCCGATCGGGGCAAGGATACGGTGATAGCTCAGCACGACGCTTTCCAGGTTGGCGCGGGCCGAGGTCCAGAAGTCGTGGATCTCCTGACCCACCAGCGGCAGTGTCTCCAGCCGAGCAGGCGGGGGAGGTAGCTTCAATTGGCCGGAATTGGCCCGTTCGACAAGGCTTTGGACGGATTCGACCATATTGCTGGTCAGTGCCGCCACCGGACCGATCACCACGCAAAGCGCGGCAAGGGTCACGATCATCGCGGCAAGGCGTCGATGCCCCTGCAACAGCCGGGTCAGCCAGTCGTGAACCGGGGCCAGCGCGACGGCAAGGATCACCCCCCAGGTGGTGATCGCTAGGAAGGGCCGGATCAGGGCCAGCGACAGATATGCGAAAAGCCCAAGCAGGATCAGGCGGATGACAAGATCGACGACGCGCGCCTCGATCAGTTCGATCCGATCCGGGGCGGCGGGGGGACTGCCGGAGCTGGCGGCGGGGTCGGGATTCTCGGGCAAGGGCGTGGGCATGCTCAGAACTTCCACCTCATTCCCATGAGGAAAGCGCTCATGTCCTGGTAGTCTGCGTCGGTTTCGTCGTCATATGCGAATTCGCGGTATCCGATATAGGCGTCGATATTCTGCTCGGCGAAG
>Ga0160446_100046_pt1 | contig 128354 bp, 120 predicted proteins | sample HID1973I_E1MG_FD_108200 | JGI IMG/M metagenome (GOLD analysis project Ga0160446, IMG submission 108200) | Enriched mosquito-associated microbial communities from UW Madison campus, WI, USA - HID1973I_E1 MG | ecosystem: Host-associated > Arthropoda: Insects > Digestive system > Unclassified ...
CATTGGGGCCGCGCACTTGCCTTTCTGAAGATTGCTGCCGGGTACTACCTGACCGATCCGCCGCAGGACCGCGAATCCCGCCAGCGCGCCGCGGCCGAACTGCTGGCCGAGGGATGGGCGCGGGGCGAGAATCTGCCGGACGGGCCGGTGGTCATCGCGGGTTCGACCGGCTCGCATGGCGCGACGCGGGATTTCATGCGCGCCGTCGCCCGCCTGCCGATGGGGGCGGTGGTTTTGCCGGGATTCGACCCGGACCTGCCACGCGCGGTCTGGGACGGAATGGACGCGCTGGCCGAGGATCATCCGCAGGCCCGCTATGCCCCCTTTGTCTCGGAATTCGGAATGCCCGCCGACTGGCTGTCCGGCACGGCCCCCGATCCCGCGCGGAACCGCCTGATCTCGCTGGCGCTAAGGCCCGCGCCGGTGACCGACCAGTGGATCGAAGAGGGGCCGGCGCTTGGCCCCCTGCTGCCCGCGACGCAGAACCTGACCCTGATCGAGGCCGAGCAGCCGGGACAGGAATCCGAGGCGATCGCGCTGATCATCCGCGAATCCGTCGGGCGGGCGCAGCCCGTCACCCTGATTGCCGCCGACCGGATGCTGACCCGCCGCGTCCAGTCGGCGCTGGACCGCTGGGGCATCATCCCCGACGATTCTGCGGGCCAGCCCCTGCCGCTGACCGCACCCGGCCTGTTCCTGCGCCATGTCGCCGACCTGTTCGGGGCCGAGCTGATGATCGACGGGTTGCTGGTGCTGCTGAAGCATCCGGTCATGGCGACCGGGCTGGGCGCGGATTACCGGCGCGAGCATCTGCGCCTGACTCGCGACCTGGAGTTGCATCTGCGGGCAAAAGGTCCGGCCTTTCCCGATGGCGCGGCCCTGCGCGACTGGGCCGAGCGTGGCGATGACCGAAGCAAGCCCTGGGCCTTGTGGCTGGCGGGACTGCTGGACCGCATCGTGCCGCTGGCCCTTGACCGCGCGCCGCGCCCGATGGCGCAGCGGCTGGCGGATCTGCGCCACCTTGCCGAGGATCTGGCCGCAGGGCCAGGGGGCAGTGCCGACGCCTCGGAACTGTGGGACAAGGCCGCGGGGGGGCTGGCGCGGGGTGTGCTGGATCATCTGTCCGCACATGCTGAGATGGGCCACGATCTGCGCCCCTCGGAATTCCGCGACCTGCTTTACGCCGAGCTTCAGGGGCAGGCCGTGCGGCAGGATGTCGCCTCGCATCCCCTTGTCCGGTTCCGCGGCCCGCGCGAGGCCCGGACCGAGGCGGTGGGCGAAGTGGCGGGGCTTGTCATCCTTGCCGGGCTGAATGAAGGCGGCTGGCCGCAGGCGTTGCCGCCCGATCCGTGGCTGTCCCGTCCGATGCGGCTGTCGGCGGGACTGACCCTGCCCGAGCGTCGCGTCGGGCTGGCGGCGCATGACTTCCAGCAGGCGGTGGGGGCGGCACAGGTCGTCCTGTGTCGCGCGCGGCGCGATGCCGAGGCCGAGACCATCCCCTCGCGCTGGCTGAACCGGCTGGTCAACCTGCTGGGTGGACTGCCCGACCAGCTTGGCCCCGAGGCGCTGGCCGAGATGCGCGGGCGCGGGCAGGCATGGCTTGACCTGGCCGAGCTGCATGCCCGGCCCCGGATGCGTCTGGAACCGGCGCGACGCCCCTCGCCCATTCCGCCCGCCCCGGCCCTGCGGCAGATGTCCGTGACGGAGGTTCGCACACTGATCCGCGACCCCTATGCGATCTATGCCCGCAGGGTGTTGGGTCTGCGTGCGCTGGATCCCCTGCGCCCCGAGGCCGATGCCGCCGAACGCGGCACCGTGCTGCACGAGATCATGGACCGTTTCCTGCGCGGTTTGCCGGAACTGCCCGAAAGCTCTGACCTGATGAAGTCGCGCCTGCTGGACATCACCGATGAGGTGCTGGCGCTGAACGTGCCCTGGCCCTCGGCCCGGCTGTTCTGGCGCGCGCGCATCGCGGGCATCGCCGATCGGCTGATGGCCGACGAAGCCGCGCGCCTGCAACGCGGTCGCCCGACCGTGGTCGAGGAATATGCCGAACTTGGCATTCCCGGCGTCGATTTCCGCCTGATCGCCAAGCCCGACCGGCTGGATCGACTGACCGACGGGCGAGTGCATGTCTATGACTACAAGTCCGGCAAGCCCCCGACCGACGCGCAGGTCCGCCACTTCGACAAGCAGCTTCCACTTGAGGCCGCGATGGTGGAACAGGGCGCGTTCCGGGGCCTTGGCCCCTCAGAGGTCGAAGGCATCAGCTATATCCAGCTTGGCGGCGAGGGTAAGACCGAGACGCGGGACTTCTCCTTGGGATTCGCCGCCGAAACCTGGGCGGGCTTCGTGGAACTGATCGGCCGTTATCTTGGCGGCGAACGCGGCTTTACCGCACGGTTGGCGATGGAGCGGACCGACCACGCCAGCGATTATGACCACCTGTCGCGGCATGGCGAATGGGACACCACCCAGGCGTCCAGCCCGGAAAGGTTCAGCGATGACTAGGCCTGCATTCGACGAGGCGACACTGGCGCAGGTCCGGGCGGCGGATCCGCTGCGCTCGACCTGGCTGACGGCAAATGCGGGTTCGGGCAAGACCCGCGTGCTGACCGACCGCGTGGCGCGGCTGCTTCTGGCCGGAACCGCCCCGGAAAAGATCCTGTGCCTGACCTATACCAAGGCGGCTGCAACCGAGATGCAGAACCGCCTGCTGGCGCGTCTGGGCAAGTGGGCGATGCTGCCCGAAGCGCGCTTGCGTGCGGAACTGGCGCAACTGGGCGAGGACGAGGCCCCCGACCTGCGCGCCGCGCGCCGGCTGTTCGCACGCGCGATCGAAACGCCCGGCGGGCTGAAGGTTCAGACCATCCACAGCTTCTGCGGCGGCGTCCTGCGCCGCTTTCCGATCGAGGCAGGCGTCCCCCACGGCTTTACCGAGCTTGACGACCGCAGCGCCGCCCTGATCCGGTCCGAGATCATCGAGGACATGGCGCGCGAGAATGCGCCCGAGCTGACGGACCTGCTGGCGCTGCATTCGGGCGAGAACCTGGATGGTTTCCTGTCCGGCCTGCGCGGCTTTGAGAACCCCGCCGATCCCGGTGCGATCTGGCGCGCCTGCGGGCTTGAGCCGGGCGAGGACATGACCCTGCTGCTGTCGCGGACCTTCACAGACGGCGCGCTGGTCATTGCCGCGATGATCCCCCATCTGCTGAAAAGCGGCAGCAACGACCAGAAGGCGGCGGCGCGCCTTGCGACCGGCAACTGGACGCGTCCGGGCCTTGCCGAGCTGCTGATCCTTGAAGCCGTGCTTCTTACGGGATCGGGCGCCAAAGACCCCTTCACTGCAAAATACGACAGCTTTCCGACCAAGGCGCTGCGCAGTGGCGCCTGCGCCGAACTGATCGACGATCTGGCGATCCTGATGGAGCGGGTCGAATCCGCTCGCCCGCGCCGCATCGCGCTGAGCCATGCGGCGCGCACGCTGGCCCTGCACCGGTTCGGCTGCGCCTTTCTTGGCCGCTATCGCGCGGAAAAGGCAGTTCGGGGATATCTGGATTTCGACGACCTGATCGATCGCACCGCGCGGCTTCTGTCGGAAAACAGCATGGCGCAATGGGTGCTGTTCCGGCTGGATGGCGGCATCGACCACATTCTGGTCGACGAGGCGCAGGATACCAGCCCGGCGCAATGGCAGGTGATCCAGCGGCTGACGGACGAATTCACCTCGGGGCAGGGCGCGCGAGAGGCGGGGTCGCGCAGCCTGTTCGTGGTGGGCGATCCCAAGCAGTCGATCTATTCCTTCCAGGGGGCCGACATCGCGGTCTTCGAAACCCGTCGCGCGGGTTTTGCCGAGGCATTTGCGGCGGTGATGAACCCGATGCAGGTGCTGGAATTGCGCCACAGCTTCCGCTCATCCACCGCGATCCTGTCGCTGGTCGACCGGGTCTTTGCCGGGGATGCCGCGCGCGGGCTGGGCGATCCGCCCGAACATCGCGCCTTTCGCACGGACATGCCCGGTCGGGTCGACCTGTGGCCCGCGATCCCGAAGCCAGACAAGCCCGAGGCCGGTGACTGGACGGATCCCGTCGACCAGCCCGCCGAGAACTCCGAAACGACCGAACTGGCCCGCGCCGTCGCGCGCGCGATTGCGGGGATCCTGGCGCAGCCGATCCATGACGCCAAGCGCAACTGCATCCGCCGGGTCCGCGCCGGGGACGTGCTGATCCTTGTCCAGCGCCGCTCGGACCTGTCTGCCGAGATCATCGCGGCGCTGAAGATCGCCGGCCTGCCCGTGGCGGGGGCGGACCGTCTGAAACTGGCCGGAGAGATGGCGGTGCGCGACATCCGCGCCGTGCTGTCGGTCCTGGCCACACCCGAAGACGATCTGTCGCTGGCCGCCGCGCTGCGCTCTCCCTTGTTCGGGCTGGGCGAGGAAGAGCTTTACCGTCTGGCGACGAAGCGGAAGAAGGGCGAGTATTTGTGGCGTCGGCTGCGCGACTCCGGTCATCGCGAGGCCGTGGACCTGCTGGCGGATCTGATGCGCTGGACCGGGTTCATGCGCCCCTATGACCTGATCCAGCGCCTGCTGATCCGCCACGGCGGGCGCGAGCGCCTTGTGGCGCGGCTGGGGCCCGAGGCCGAGGACGGCATCGACGAATTGCTGTCCCAGGCGCTGAGCTATGAAAGCAGCGAGACGCCTTCGCTGACCGGTTTCCTAGTCTGGCTCAGCGGCGACGATGTCGAGGTCAAGCGCCAGCCCGGCTCTGCGGGCGAAGATGGCGAGGGGCTGATCCGCGTCATGACCGTCCACGGCTCGAAGGGGCTGGAAAGCCCCATCGTCATCATGCCCGACACGGCCAAGCGCCGCCCCCCGCGCGAAGGGCAGGTGCTGACCATGCCCGACGGGATGCCCCTGTGGCGCGGCAAGAAGGGCGAACGCCCGGATGCAGTCGAGGATCTGGCCGCCGACCTGACCGACCGCCAGCTGCAGGAGCGCAAGCGCCTGCTTTACGTTGGCCTGACCCGCGCAGAAAGCTGGCTGATCGTCGCCGCCGCGGGCGAGACCGGCGTCGACGAAGACAGCTGGCATTCTCTGGTCGCCGCCGGGATCGACCGCGCCGACCTGACCGAGACCCGCCTGCCCGCCGATTGGGGCGGCGAGATCCGGCGCCTGAGCTTTGGCGACTGGCCCGAAACCGCGCCCGAAACGGTGCATGTCGAAAGGTCCATGCCGGTCGAGCCCGGTTGGCTGCGCGCCGATCCGCCAGCCGCGCCGGAAAAGCGCAGGCCGGTTGCCGCGACCTCGTTGGGTGGGGCCAAGGTAATGGTCGCGCAAGGCCAGGGCGATGCCGCGGCCGCGATGCTGTTCGGCACGCGCCTGCACCTGCTTCTGGAGCACCTGCCCGGCCACGACCCCGCGGCATGGCCGGGAATCGCGCGCGACGTGCTGGCCGACGCCGAAGGTGGCCTGCCTGAACCGGTGGCACTGGCAGGGTTGTTGGACGAAGCGCGCGAGGTGCTGACCGCCCCTGCCCTGTCCGCAGTCTTCGACCTGCCCGATGGGGCCGAGGTATTTCAGGAACTCGCGCTGTCCGCGCCTTTGCCGGGCATCGGCATGCTGTGGGGCAAGATCGACCGGTTGGTCGTCACGCCGGACGCGATCCTTGCCATCGACTACAAGTCGAATCGCGACGTGCCGGACCGACCCGAGGCCACGCCCCTGGGCATCCTGCGGCAGATGGCGGCCTATCGCACGGCGCTGCGTCAGCTTTGGCCGGACCGCCCCGTCGCGGCAGCCGTGCTTTGGACGGCGAGCCGCAGCCTGATGCCCCTGCCCGATGTACTGCTTGATGGCATCATTGCGGGCCTTGACCGTGACCCTGTGGGTGCCTAGCTCTTGTGGGACACGTCCTGCCGGGCCCAACCCGGCGTATCGCAGGAGATTTCAATGGCCACTCAAGCCGTTTCCGACGCCGAATTTGACAGCGAAGTCCGCCAGTCCGCGACCCCGGTCGTGGTCGATTTCTGGGCCGAATGGTGTGGCCCTTGCCGCCAGATCGGTCCGGCGCTGGAAGAGCTTGCCGCGGAATATGGCGGCAAGGTCAAGATCGTGAAGGTCAACGTGGACGAGAATCCGGAAAGCCCGGCGGCCCTTGGCGTGCGCGGCATTCCGGCGCTGTTCCTGTTCAAGGACGGCCAGGTCGTCTCGAACAAGATCGGCGCGGCGCCGAAAGCGGCGCTGAAAGCCTGGATCGACGACGCGATCTGATCAGTTTTTAAAGTCGAACAATGGGGGCGGTGGTCAGATGGACCAGCCGCCCCTTTTCATTGCGGCAAGGATGCGCGATCCCGCGTCGGGCAGGGTTGCGTTGATCGCCTTTTCCTGCAGGAACCAATAGATATATCGATCGAATTCCGGCGCATGGCTATCCGCAGCCGCGAGTGCCGCATTTGGCCCCAGATCGGCGACATTCAGCGCGATGTGGTGGAAGTCGATCTGGCCGAACAGCACTGCGGGCTTGCCCAGCAGGAAGCCGTCAAAGGCGACGGCGCTGTTTTCCGTCGCGACAAAGGCGCAATCGCGCAAAAGTGTCATCGTCGTCCCGGTTGCGATACGCAGGTTCGGATGGCGGGCCGCCACCTGCTGCAAGGCCGCATCATCGGCGGCATCATGTGGAATTTTCGGATGAAGCGTCGCCACCACCGGACGGCCTGTCGCGGCGACCTCATCCAGCATCTCGACGGGGCTCATGGTCTGGAAGCTGCGGCAACGGCGCAGCTCGGCCTGCAAGGGCACCAGGATGCTTTCCCCGCGCCTTGGTGGTGCGCCGGGCAGAACCCGATCCCGCAGCCTTTGCACGAACTGGCCGGCCCGCCCGGCATCCACCTGGGCCGGGACGAATTCGCTGCGCGCCACGTCGAATCGCCAGCGCTGCTGCGCCCGCTCGATCTGCCAGAAGGGATAGTGATAGGCGCGTCGAAAGGTCAGCGCGCGGTCATGCGTCGGGGCCTCGGCATGAAACAGCGCATAGCCGTCAAGGTCGGGCGCGCGCCGACGCGCCTCGGCCCCCGTCTCGCACCACTCGACCTGCCAGCCAGCCCCTTCCACCGTGGCCTTCAACACGTTCAGGAAGTTGAAGCTGCCCTCGCTGGCGGACCTCAGCATCGGGGCTTCCAGGTAGATGCGCAGCGTCGTCGGCAGGGTCATCGTCAAAGCCTAGCGGCAGGGGCCGGGTTGCGAAACCCCCGCCCGGCCCATATCTGACGGGCCAAGACCAATGCGGAGAATATGCATGTCCGATGAAAAGTTTCCCGGCTGGCACGGCACCACGATCCTTGCGGTGCGGCGTGGCGGCAAGGTGGTCGTCGCCGGGGATGGTCAGGTCAGTGTCGGCCCGACGGTAATGAAGGGCACGGCCCGCAAGGTGCGCCGGCTGACCCCCGGCGGGCATGACGTGGTAGTGGGCTTTGCCGGCTCGACTGCAGATGCCTTTACCCTGCTTGAGCGGCTGGAGAAGAAGCTTGAATCCGCACCGGGACAGCTGGCGCGGGCCTGTGTCGATCTGGCCAAGGACTGGCGCATGGACAAGTACCTGCGCAACCTGGAGGCCATGCTGATCGTTACCGACGGCAAGGACATATTCGTCGTGACGGGCGCGGGCGACGTGCTGGAACCCGAGCATGACGTGGCGGCCATCGGGTCCGGCGGAAACTTTGCCCTGGCGGCGGCGCGCGGCCTGATGGCAAGCGATCTGGATGCCGAAGACGTTGCCCGCAAGGCGATGGCGATCGCAGCCGACATCTGCGTCTATACGAACGGCAACCTGACCGTCGAGATTCTGGGCTGAAGGGGGCTCTGCCCCCGTCCTGCGGACTCCCCCGGGGTATTTCGGAAACGGTGAATTCAAGGCCGTTTCCAGCATGAAGAGAGGTTTCAACATGAGTGATTTGACGCCGCGCGAGATCGTGTCCGAGCTGGATCGCTTTATCATCGGTCAGAAGGATGCCAAGCGCGCCGTTGCCGTGGCTTTGCGCAACCGCTGGCGTCGTCGCCAGTTGGGCGACGATCTGCGCGACGAGGTCTATCCGAAGAACATCCTGATGATCGGCCCGACCGGCGTCGGCAAGACCGAGATCAGCCGTCGCCTGGCCAAGCTGGCCCGCGCGCCCTTCCTGAAGGTCGAGGCGACCAAGTTCACCGAAGTCGGATATGTCGGGCGCGATGTCGAGCAGATCATCCGCGACCTGACCGATGCCGCGATCATCGAGACGCGCGAACGGATGCGCGAAGAGGTCAAGGCCAAGGCCCACAAATCCGCCGAGGACCGCGTGGTCGCGGCTCTTGCGGGCGATGGTGCGCGCGAGCAGACCACGGCGATGTTCCGCGACAAGCTGAAGCGGGGCGAGTTGGACGACACGGTCATCGAGCTTGAGCTTCAGGACAATTCGAACCCGCTAGGCATGATGGAAGTCCCCGGCCAGCCTGGCGGAATGGGCGGCATGATGGACCTGTCGGGGCTGATGAAGGCCTTTGGCGGGCGCAAGGTGCGGCGCAAGGTCACGGTATCGGAAAGCTATGAGCTGCTGATCGCCGAAGAGGCCGACAAGCTTCTGGACGACGAGGCGGTCAAGGCCGCGGCACTGGAGACGGTGCAGGAGAACGGCATCGTCTTCATCGACGAGATCGACAAGGTCGCTGCCCGGACCGATGCGCGTGGTGGTGATGTCAGCCGCGAAGGCGTGCAGCGCGACCTGTTGCCGCTGATCGAGGGCACGACCGTCTCGACCAAGTATGGCCCCGTGAAGACCGACCATATCCTGTTCATCGCTTCGGGCGCTTTCCACATCGCCAAGCCCTCGGATCTGCTGCCCGAGCTTCAGGGCCGCCTGCCGATCCGGGTCGAGCTGCGTGCGCTGACGGAAGAGGATTTCGTCCGCATCCTGACCGAGACCGATAACGCCCTGACGCGCCAGTATACCGCGCTGATGGCGACCGAGGGGGTCGAGGTCGGCTTCACGGAAACCGGCATCCGCGCCCTGGCCCGGATCGCTGCCGAGGTGAACGGTTCGGTCGAGAATATCGGTGCGCGCCGGCTTTACACCGTCATCGAACGCGTCTTCGAGGAGCTGTCCTTCAGCGCCCCCGATCGCTCGGGCGAGGCGGTGACGGTGGACGAGGCCTTTGTCGAGAAGCACCTGGGCGACCTTGCCCGTTCGACGGACCTGTCACGCTACGTCCTGTGACGGAACTTCCGGCTGCTGCCATCGTTGAGGGTGGCAGCAGCTTGGGGAATGCTCATGGGCTATATCATCAGCGCGATCATCTTCGCACTGGACGTCTGGGCGATCGCTTCGATCATCAACACGAATGTTCAGACTTCGACCAAGATCATCTGGATCGTGCTGGTGGCGGTCCTGCCGGTGCTGGGGCTGATCATCTGGTGGTTCGCCGGACCCAAGGCCAATTACGGTTCATGACTTCGCGGCCCATCGGGCCGCGTTTTCGTCAGCGCCGCAAATAGACGTAATAGGCGCCCTCGCCACCATGGCGGCGATGGGCGGGCCGCACCTGCAGGACAAGGGGTGCCAGCGGTGCCATGTGCAGCCATAGCGGAACATTGTGGCGCAGCGCGCCCGGGCGGATCGGCAGGGGCGCATCCGGCCCGCCTTCGCGTCCCTTGCCGGTGATGACCAGCACCAGTCGCAGCCCCGAGGTATGGGCATTCATCACGAAACGGATCAGATTCGGCTGGGCGACGCTCAGCGTCATGCCGTGCAGGTCGATCCGCGCTTCGGGAGCAAGCTTGCCCTGGTTCATCCGGCGATGGGTCTTGTGATCCATCCGCAATGGGTGCTCGCGCACCGACTGGGCGGGAGGCGAGGACAGTTCGATCCGGGTCGAGGCCGATTTCAACGGACGCGCCCCGATCCGGAAATCGTCCAGCGGCATCAGGTCGGGCCGGGACGCCGCCGGTGACACAGGCTTTACCGGCGGGGTCGAGATCAGGGGATCGGGAAGCGGGGCAGCCTCGCTGCGACGGGGGTGCAGCGGCACCGCAGTCGAGGCGACGCGGGACCAAAGGGCCTTTTCATCGGCCGAAAGGCCCCTGCGCCGTGCCATCACGCAGTGGCGACAAGCTGCCAGTTCGGATCCTGCGAACCCATCTGGCGCGCGAAGGTCCAGGTGTCGCGCTGCTTGCGCGCGGCCTTGGGATCGCCGTCGACGACATTGCCCTGGGCATCGCGGGTTGCGACGATCATCTCACCCACGAAGCGGATCGAGATTTCAGCCTGCCGGGTCGCGGGATTGAACTCGGCGGCGGTCAGCGCGGTTTCACGCGTGCCCAAGTACTGCGCCTCGGTCGTCAGGCCCCGGGCCTTGCGATCGGCGATGACGCTTTCGAAGGCGGCGGCGACCGGAGGGGCCAGGAAGGCACGCACCTCGGAAATATCGCCGCGCTCGAAAGCCATCAGGATCATTTCATAGGCGGCTTTCCCGCCTGAAAGGAATGGGCCGACGGCGAAATCGGGCTCGACCTGCTTCATCGCGGCCAATGCGCGCGCATTGGCGCTGCCCGGCTCGGCATGGTCGTCGATATCGTTGTCAAAATGGTCCGGCGTCCCTTCGACGACGTCGAAGCGGCGGGGGGGCGACGTTTCGTCCGGGACTCGCGGGGCTTCGAAGCCGTCCCGCGTGCCAAGGACACCCCGCAAACGCAGGATCAGGAAAACGGCGATCGCGGCTAGAACAAGAAGTTGCAGCATGGGGTTCGACATCAACGGTCCTGGGAGAGCTTTCTTACTGGGCGTCAAATACCTATGTAGGGTGCAGGGAAGGCCAAGTCCAGTTGACCGCCCGGAGAAGTCTGAAGTTAAGGGGGCGCCCATGTGGCTGCTATTGCCATTCGTGATCCTGCCGATCGTCGAGATCGCGCTGTTCATCCAGGTCGGCGGAGCGATCGGGGTCTTGCCGACCATCGCGCTGGTCGTGCTTTCGACGCTGGGGGGAACCGCCGTGATGCGCCGTCAGGGCGCGCTGGCGATGCTGGACGTGCAGCGGGCCATGCAGGAATTCCGTGACCCGGCCGCGCCGATGGCGCATGGCGCGCTGATCATGATCGCGGGGCTTCTGCTGATCGTGCCGGGACTTTTCACCAGCGCCCTTGGTCTTCTGCTGCTGATCCCCGCGGTGCGGGAACTGGTCATGCGCTGGATGGGGCGCCGCATCGGCGTGTCCGGCACGGGCTATGGCTATCGCGCGCCGGGTCGCGACAGCGATTTTGCCGGAGATTACCCTGCGGGTTTCCGACGCGGTTCGTCCCGTGACGGGGTGATCGACGGCGAGTATTCGGTCCAGGACGATCCGCCTGCCCCGGTGCGCGAGGGTCTGACCGACGGGCGGACGCAGGGTGGGACTGGCGGAAAGTCGGGGTGGACCCGGCATTGAGCGCCGCCCGCCACAGTGCTAGAACGCCCCGCAAAGCAGGGAGACCCCAATGAGCGAAGAAACCAATACCGGCGTGCCGAATGGCGCCCAGCCCGCCGTCCGCATGCAGATCCTGACCCAGTACATCCGCGACCTGTCCTTTGAGAATGCCGTCGCGCAAAAGGGTCTGCCTTCGGGCGAGGTCCAGCCCGAGATCGCGGTGCAGGTCAGCCTGGATGCCCGCAAGCGGCAGGTCGAGAACCAGTACGAGGTGGTCTGCAAGTTCCGTGTGCAATCCACCAACTCCAAGGACAAGTCGCCGATCTTCCTGTGCGAGCTGGATTACGGCGGGATCTTCCATGTCGAGGGCGTGCCCGAGGACCAGCTGCATCCCTTCCTGATGATCGAATGCCCGCGGATGCTGTTCCCCTATGTGCGCCGCATCATCTCGGACATGACGCGTGATGGCGGCTTCCCGCCCTTCAACATGGACCCGGTCGATTTCGTCGCGCTGTATCGCCAGGAAATCGCCCGCCGCGTCCAGGCCGAGCGCCCCGCCGACCAACAGCTGTCCTGAACGATCGGGACTTGATCTCGCGGCCCGTTTCCTCTCGGAAGCGGGCCATTTCATTTTCTGGCATCCGTTGCTCGCGGCGGCTAGCCTTTGCCGATCGGCGGGGATGGGTTGATGACAAGGCGCGTGACACGGGCGTGGCAAAGGATGCTTTCCGGGCGGCGGCTGGATCTTCTTGACCCGACGCCTTTCGATATCGAAATCGGCGACATCGCGCATGGCTTGTCCTTCGTCGCCCGCTGGAATGGGCAGACGCGCGGCGACTGGGCCTATTCCGTGGCCGAACACTCGCTTCTGGTCGAGGAAATCCACCGGCGCACCGAACCCGAGACTGCGCCGATCTGGCATCTGGCGGCATTGCTTCACGATGCGCCGGAATATGTGATCGGGGACATGATTTCCCCGGTCAAGGCGGCATTGGGGCGCGAATACGGTGAAATGGACGCGCGCCTGACCGCGGCGATTCACCGTCGATTCGGATTGCCCGCGCAATTGCCAAAACCGGTCAAGGCTGCGATCAAACGCGCCGATCGGGTTTCCGCCTGGCTTGAGGCGATTCAGATCGCCGGATTTTCAAGGGCCGAAGCGGATCGGTTGTTTCCCGTCCCGGATTCCGAATTGCTGCAAGGCCTGGAAATCAGGCTTCGCCCTCCGGTAGAAACGCGGAATGCCTATCTTGAGCGTTTTCAGGCCGTGATCGCGGAAATCGATCGCCAGCCGAAATGAAATGCTCCGCCCAAGGGCGGAGCATTGTAATCAGATCTCAAGATCTTCAAGCTTGCGACCGGCGTCCAGCGCCTCGATGACCCAGCGCGGCTTGCGTCCGCGGCCGGTCCAGGTGGCCTGGGGATCGGCAGGATTGGCGTATTTCGGTGCGACCTTGCTGCGGTTTTGCTTGGCATCCGCCAGATCGGCGAGGCTGAAGCCAAACTCGCGCGCCGCATTCTCGACTGCGGCAATCGCTTCGCGTTTACGGCGATCCTCAAAGGTCGAAATCGCTTTCTCGACCTTGTTGCGAAGATCGCGAAGTTCGCGAAGGGACATTTTGTCCAGGTCCAATTCCATAATTCTCATTTCCTGAGGGGTATTTCACTTACGCGGATATATTACGCGATATATTCGCTTGCATGCAAGAAAGACTGCGCGTCCGATTATCTTGGGCTGCGCTTGGCCAGAATGCGCTGAAGCGTCCGGCGATGCATATGAAGCCTGCGTGCCGTTTCACTGACATTTCGTTCGCATTGCTCATAAACACGCTGGATATGTTCCCAGCGCACGCGATCCGCGGACATCGGCGATTCCGGCGCGGGGGGAAGAACCTCGGTCGTGCTGGAAATCAGCGCGCGCATCACCTCATCGGCATCGGCGGGCTTGGACAGGTAATCGGTTGCGCCCATTTTCACTGCCGCGACTGCGGTGGCGATGGCGCCATATCCGGTCAGGACCACGATTCGCGCATCCGCCCGCGCTTCGCGCAACGCATCGACGACATCAAGGCCGTTGCCGTCCTCAAGCCTCAGATCGACCACGGCATAGGCGGGAGGGCTGGATTGCACGATGGCGCGCGCGTCGGCGACTGACCCTGCCATCGCGACCTCGAATCCGCGTTTTTGCAACGCGCGCGCCATACGGCCCAGAAAGATTTCGTCGTCATCAACCAATAGCAGGCTGGGATCGGGTCCGATATTCTGGCTTTCGGCCATGTCCAATTACCCCTGAATAACCGGCGGCCTTCTAGGCCCATTCCCTTGCCGGGTCAAATGCCGGTCAGGTGATCGCGGGACAAGTTGCCTTGCGGTTGAAGGAAACGGAAAGCCTGCGTATCTAGCCGTGGTTTTCCAAGCAGGAGAAGTCGGGTGTTTATCGGCCTTGTCTCTCGACGTTTCGATTTCCTTCCCGGCCAGCCGGGACCAGAGCCGATCCGTCTGCGCACCTTGATGCTGCTGCGTTGGGTGGCCATTGCCGGGCAGTCCTGCGCGGTGGCTGTCGCGTTGATGATCGGGGCGCATCTGGTCCTGGGGCCGGTTCTCATGGTCATCGGGCTTGCGATTCTGGTGAACGTGGCGCTGATGCTGCGCGGATCGCGGCGCATCACCCCCTATGAGGCTGCCTGGCAACTTGGCTTCGACCTGGCACAGATCGCGACGTTGCTGTCGTTGACGGGCGGTTTGACCAACCCCTTTGCGCTGCTGCTGCTGGCCCCGGTCACGGTTGCCGCCACCACCCTGCCCGGCCGGCAACTGGTTGCGCTGGGGATCGCCACCATCATCATGGTGACCCTGGCCGGCAATTTCGCGCGTCCGCTGACCTTTACCGAAGGGCCGGTCCTGACGCTCAGCGATCCCCTGCTGGTCGGGAACTGGTGCGCGATCATCATCGGGGCACTGTTCTTCGCTTTCTATGCCCGCACCGTGACGGCAGAGATCAGCGCGACCTCGGACGCTCTGTTCGCCGCGCGCATGGCGCTGGAGCGTGAACAGAAGCTGCAGCATCTGGGCGGCGTCGTCGCGGCGGCGGCGCATGAAATGGGCACTCCGCTGGCCACGATCAAGCTGGTCAGCGCCGAGTTGGCCGACGAGATCTCCGAAGCGATGCCCGACCGGACGGATCTGGGCGAGGATTTGGCCCTGCTACGGAAATCGGCGGAACGCTGCGCCGCGATCCTGCGCTCGATGGGCAGTGCGGGGCGCGACGACCTGCTGATCCATCAGGCTCCCCTGCGCGCGGTGCTGGAAGAGGCCGCGGCGCCCCATCGCGATCGGGGCGTGCGCATCCGGATCGAGACTCCGGGCCAGCCGGTCACGATCCGGCGTGATGCGGCGCTTATCCACGGCTTGCGCAACCTGATCCAGAATGCCGTCGATTTCGCCAATGCCGAGGTTCTGGTCGAGGCCAGTGTCGGTCGGCGCGAGTTGCGGCTGCGTATCGCCGATGACGGGCCGGGTTTTCCGCCCGCGCTATTGCCGCGGATCGGCAGTCCCTTCCTGACCACCCGGCCGCGGGCCGAAGATGGGCGCAGTTATGAAGGCATGGGACTTGGCCTGTTCATCGCCAAGACCTTGCTTGAGCGCGCGGGTGCGGATGTGCGCTTCGGCAACCGCCAGCGCGGCGCGCAAGTCACCGTCACCTGGCCGCGCGGGCTGATCGAGGCCGAGGATCGCGGCGCTTTGGGGGAAAACCCCCAGATCACCGGCTAGGGCAGGATTAACTCTTTGTTCAGCATCTCGGGCTAGCTGTGGAATCGAGTGATTCCCCGGACAGGTCGCCCCATGCTGACACAGTTCCTGATCGCCTTCGCCGCCGCGCTGGTTGCGGTGGTTCTGGCATGGGGGCTTGCGGCGGGCCTTGCCCGGCGCAACCGGGCCCCGGCCCCCCGCCTGCGCCTGGAACGAGAGCTTGAGCCGATCGTGTTCCTGTTCAGGGATCGCCAGCTTGTCGATGCCACCGCCCCCGCCCGCGCGCTTCTGACCGTGCTTCCCGGGGAAGGAGACTGGCAGCGCTTGCTGTCCTGGCTGGCCGTCCGAATGCCGGATTCAGTCGACCCGCTGAAGGATATCGGACGGCTTTGCCGAGTCGAGATCGCCAGCCGGGATTCGGGTCTTGCCGGACTGCGCCTGCTGGCAGAGGAAGTGGGCGACGGGTTGTTGCGACTGACGATCGCCGATCCCATGGCCGAGAACGCGGGTATCGTCGTCGATTCCCTGACGCTGGCTGCCATGCAGCATGAGCTGGAGATCCTGCGCAGCACGATGGATCGTTCGCCCATGCTGGCCTGGCGGCAGGATGAACAGGGTCAGGTCACCTGGGCGAACTCGGCCTATCTGCAGCTTGCGGACGCGGTGGCGCAGGGGCAGACGTTGTGGCCGCTGCCCCAATTGTTTCAGCTGCCCCCACGAACCGAGGCGGTGCAAACCGCGCATGGTGCGTCCCAGCGCGTGCAGATCCAAAGCGAGCGGCAATCCCGCTGGTATGATTGCCACGCTCATGACGTGGCCGACCAGACCGTGGCGATTGCCCTGCCCGCCGATGCGGCGGTCCGCGCGGAACGCAGCCTGCGGGAATTCGTGCAGACGCTGACCAAGACATTTGCCGACCTGCCGATCGGGCTGGCCATATTCGACCGCGATCGGAACCTGCAGCTTTTCAATCCTGCGCTGATCGACCTGACCGGGCTTGCCATCGGCTTCCTGACCGCGCGGCCCACGCTTTACGCCTTTCTCGACCGCCTGCGCGAGGCGCGGATGGTGCCCGAGCCCAAGGATTACCGCAGTTGGCGGCAGCGGATGAACACGCTGGAGATCGCCTCGGCCTCGGGGCGTCATGTCGAAACATGGTCCCTGCCCGGCGGCCAGACCTATCGCGTGACGGGGCGGCCGCATCCCGATGGCGCGCTGGCATTCCTGTTCGAGGACATTACCTCGGAAATCTCGCTGACGCGCAAGTTCCGCGCCGATATCTCGCTGGGGGCTGAGGTGCTGGACGGGCTTGACGATGCCGTCGCCGTCTTTGCCGCGAATGGCGACCTGCTGCTGTCGAACCGCGGCTATGTCGAGCTTTGGGGCGGTGCCGCGCGGGCCGGGGTCGAGGATCAGGTCGCGCGCTGGTCCGCGTCCTGTGGCGAAAGCCCCGGCCTGAACACGCTATGCCAGTCCGTCCGCGCACCTTCGTCCGCTGGACCCTTGCGGGGGGCGCTGGTCGGCCCTGCGGGGGGGCTGCTGGCCTGGTGCCTGCGCCCATTGTCCGGCGGGCGGGTCATGCTGAGCTTTCAGCACCCGGTCGCTGAGGATCAGCAGGCATCCGGGCAGGTCGTGGATGCGGACACGCGGATGGTGCCCGGCTGAGACGGGGATATTGCATGCCGGGCGATCCTGTGGTCCATCCAACTGGAACGCCCCGCAAGACGAGAGACGCGATGCACACAGCTCCGGCGATGGACAAGATATCCGGGCATGACGTGTTGTTCGTCATGGCCGTCGACGCCGAATATGGTCCGCATCTGCGCCGCCGCATCTCACCGCTGATGACCGGCGTCGGCCCGATCGAGGCGGCGGTGGTGCTGACCGGGGCGCTCGCGGCGTTGCGACATGCGGACCGGCTGCCGGATCTGGTCGTGTCGCTGGGTTCGGCAGGATCGCCAAGCCTGGCGCAGGCGCAGGTCTATCAGGTCGGGGCGGTCGAGTATCGCGACATGGACGCCTCGGCCCTGGGCTATGCCAAGGGCGAGACGCCATTTCTGCAACTGCCCGTCCGTGTCCCGCTGCCGCATCGCATCCCGGACCTGCCCGCAGCTTCGCTTGCGACCGGCGGCAGCGTGGTCAGTGGCGCGGCCTATGATGGTATCGAGGCCGAGATGGTGGACATGGAGACCTTCGCCATTCTGCGCGCGTGCCAGTCCTTCGGCATCCCGATGATCGGCCTGCGCGGCATTTCGGACGGCGTTTCGGAGGTCAGGCAATTGTCCGACTGGACGCAATACCTGCATCTGGTCGACGAGCGTCTGGCAGAAGCGGTCGACCTGCTCGCCCAGGCGCTGGAGCGGGGCCTGATGTCGAAGCCGCGCGTCTAGACGGGCAATCGCGGCCTGATCCCGACAGCCGTTTTCCTGAGGCGGCTCATCAGCTTTTTCCCTAGCGTCGTCTTTGGCGCCGCCAATCGGATGATCGACCTTTGCAGGGCGATGGATCGCTCCATTTCAGTCGGGACATTGTCGCGCGGGCCTGTCGGGGGAAAATGAAAATGGCGCCCCGAGGGACGCCATAATCACACAGGCACTGCGCCGGGTTCAGCCCTTCTTCAGGCACCGGTTCCCCAGCAGTTCGGCGATCTGGACCGCGTTCAGCGCCGCGCCCTTGCGCAGGTTGTCCGAGACGATCCACATGTTCAGGCCGTTCTCGACGGTCACGTCCTGCCGGATGCGGCTGATGAAGGTCGCGAAATCGCCGACACATTCGACCGGGGTCGAGTAGCCGCCCGGTTCGCGCTTGTCGATGACAAGAATCCCCGGTGCCTCGCGCAGGATGTCGCGGGCCTCGTCCTCGTCCAGAAAATCCTCGAACTCGATGTTCACCGATTCCGAGTGACCCACGAAGACCGGCACGCGAACACAGGTCGCGGTCACCTTGATCGACGGGTCGACGATCTTCTTCGTCTCGGCCGTCATCTTCCATTCTTCCTTGGTGTCACCGCTGTCCAGGAAGACGTCGATCTGCGGGATCACGTTGAAGGCGATCTGCTTCTGGAACTTCTTCGGCTCGACTTCCTGACCGGGGACATACATGCCCTTGGTCTGGTTCCACAGCTCGTCCATGCCGTCTTTCCCCGCGCCCGAAACGGACTGGTAGGTCGAGACTACGACGCGCTTGATGCGGGCGCGATCATGCAGGGGCTTGAGCGCGACAACCATCTGAGCAGTCGAACAGTTGGGGTTCGCGATGATCATCTTGTTGCGGTAGTCCTCGACCGCGTCCGGGTTCACTTCCGGCACGACCAGCGGGATCTGGGGATCATAGCGATAGAGCGACGAGTTATCGATGACCACGCAGCCTTGCGAAGCGGCAATCGGGGCATAGATCTTGGTCGCGTCCGACCCGATCGCAAACAGCGCGATATCGTAGCCGGTGAAGTCGAAGCCCTCGATATCCTTGCACTTCAAAGTCTTGTCGCCAAAGCTGACCTCTGTGCCAAGGCTCCGGCGCGAAGCCAGAGCAACAACCTCATCGGCAGGGAACTCGCGCTCGGCGAGAATGTTCAGCATTTCACGGCCCACGTTCCCCGTGGCGCCGGCGACAACGACCTTGTAGCCCATCTGGGGGTCTCCTCATCTAAGGACGAGGAGATATAGGTCAGGAAACCGGGAAAAGGAAGCGGTTTCCGTGGGCTAATCAGCGGATATGCCGGATGCGTTGGTCATTTTTAAGTAGATTTGACACGAATTCTGCCTCTTTGCCGAAGTCATGCGGCACTTTGCCCGCATCCCGACTGCCTGACAGCGATAATGAGGCAAAGAAATCAAAGCCGTAAAGCTCAAGCCCCGCCGCGGGCGAGCGTGCGATCAGGTCGATCATCATCGCGCCCGTGGTCGGCGGGGCGTCCAGCCGGTCGCGCAAAGCCGCGAAGTCGCCCAGCGGATGCAGGTAGAAACCGGGGCTGCTGGCCGATTCCCAATCCAGTCGCTTGCGCTTGTGCGACATCCACAGGATGCGGGCCGGACCGATGCGGTCGCGGTCTGCCTGACGCAGACGCATCGCCAGCGCCAGCCAATCCGTCCGGCGTCCGTGGCTTTCGGGGCTGGTCATCGGCGCGCGGTTGATGCGGATGACCAGATCGGCGGCATCGATGCGTTCGCCATTGCGGCTTTCGGCCAGAGCGCGGGCATTTCCGACCAGCGCCACGCGTTTGCCGGCAAGATCGCTCAGCAGGCGCGACTGGGGCACGGAAAGCCGCTGCAGCGCGTCCTCGTCCCGCAGGGTCCGCGCGAGCAGGAAGCCAAGCCGGTTCATCCGAGCAGCTTTCGATAGACGGCGACGATGGCGCGGGCCTCGTCTTCGATCGAGTGGTTGGCTTCGACATTGGCGCGGGCGGCGCGACCGGCGGCGATGCGCGCCGCGTCGTCATCCAGCCAGTGGGCCAGCGCATCGGCAAGCGAACGGGCGTCGTCACGGGCGACCAGACTGCCCGTCTCGCCATCGCGGATCAGGGTTTCGAAGGCGCCGACGCCGCGGGGCGCGACCACGGGAACGCCGCAGGCCATGGCCTCAAGCGGGGTCAGGCCGAATCCCTCCCATCGGGCCGGGGCGGCGAAAAGATCGATGGCCTGATAGTTCTGGACCACCTCCTCCCACGGAACCTCACCAAGGAAGCGGATCCGATCCGCCAATCCCGCCGCACTGATCCGAGCCATAAGCTCGTCGGTGAACTTCTGGTTGTCGGCGGTGACGCGGCCGGTGAAGATCAGCTTTGCCCGCGGGCGCGAGGGGAACAGGTCCAGAGCGGCTTCGACCAGCAGGTCGACGCCTTTTTGCGCGCGGATGCGCCCGAAACAGCCGATCACGATGTCCTGCGGGGCAAAACCCATGCGCGCGCGCAGGGCTTCGCGCTGGTCCGAAGGGTGAAAGACGGTCAAATCGACCCCATGCAGGATCACTGTCGCCGGGCGCTCAAGATAACTGGCGGCCTGGGGCGAGGTCGCGATCAGGGCGTCCTGCTGGCGGATCAGCCAGCGGGTGAAGCCGGTATGGGCGCGCTGCGCCGCCGACGTGAAGAGCAGCCGATAACGGCGCCCCAGCAGCCGGCGCAGGATCAGGCCCAATGCCATTTCGGTGTTCCGGCGCGCGTGCCAGACGCGCCAGCGGTCGCGCGGCAGCGTCGCCGCGCGGGTCAGCGGGATATGCGGCAGCTCGGGCGGCAGGCCGGGGCCGGTGGTGACGATGCCGATCATCCTCGACTGGATCGGGATCAGCCGCACGACCGTGGCCGTGACGCCCGACAGGCGACGTTTCAGGTTGGGCGCGACGACGTCAATTTCGTGCATGGCGATCCTCGGGACTGAACAGATAGAAAACCAATCCGATCGCCAGAGGTATCAGGAAGAACATGAAAATGTAACCGTAAGCCGCCGGGGGCTCATGCCGGGCCGAGGTGGCCAGATAGACCGGCCGCGACAGGAACTGCATCACCCCGACCCCGGCGATCGAGATCATGTTGAGAAAGGTGATGCCGCGCCCGACCAGGTGATGGGGCAGGAAGGCGCGCCCGTGCGACATGATCAGCGAATAGGAACTGTCCGAGATGCAGACCATGACCAGCAGCGTCGCCGACAGCCCAAGGCTGGTGCCCGGCGCCAGCATCAGCGTGGTCAGCACCAGGCACAGCAGGACGGTATTGGCGATCGAGGTGCGCTTGTCGGACCCAAACAGCCGCACGATCCAGCCGACCGACAGGTTCGCCGTGACCATCGCGACCCCCATGCCCAGCGTGACCCAGCCGATCGCATAGTCGCTGGCGCCGAAGACCTCGGCCAGATACGGCCCGGCCCAAAGCCCTCGGATGCAGGCGGATGCAGCATAGGTGACGCCCAGAAGCGGCAGGATGAACCACAACTCGCGCACTTTCAGCAGGTCGCGCAGCCGTGCCGGAGGCAGCTTGCCCGCGGGACGGTCGGGGTTCCTGACGCAGGTGAAGACGGTCAGCGCGACGGCCAGGGTAACCAGCATCAGCGCCAGCAGCGTCTCGCGCCAGCCGAGCTGGTTGCTGACCCAGACCAGCGGAGCCGCACCCAGCATGTTGCCCAGCGATCCAAGTCCCACGACCGCGCCATTCGCCGCGCTCAGCGATGCCGGGGGCAGGGTCCGGGCAAATATGAAGAAACTGCCCATCATCACCGGGGCGCAGCCGACGCCCAGCAACGCCATCGCCAGATGGACATGCCAAGGGGCGGTCGCCAATGAGAAGACCAGCGCGCCACCCGCTCCGCCGAGACCCAGCAGGACGGCGACGGTCTCGCGTGGGCCAAAACGGTCCAACGCCCAGCCGACCGGCACCTGCATCGCGGCAAAGGCGATATACCAAAGCCCGGAAGACAGGGCCAGATCTGCCGGACCCGCGCCAAGCTCGGCGTGAAGCGTCGGTGCAAGCACTGCCAGGAATGCGCGGTAGAACTGGCTGAGCGTATAGCCCAGCACAAGGGACAGAAGTCCCGGCGACATGATCCAGCGCATTTTCTGGTCCCTCGGTTGCGGCCGGCAAGCTGCGTCAGCGGCCTGCCAAGTTCAAGCCGTGGCGATCACGCGGCGGCAAGGCGTGCGGGCGCCTCGCGCACGGGCAGATGGATCAGGGCGCTGAAGGCACCGACACCGACGCCGATCCACCAGACCATGGTGTAGTCGCCATAGGCATCATACATCTTGCCGCCCAGCCAGACCCCCAGGAACGAGCCGAGCTGGTGGCTGAGGAACACGAAGCCGTAAAGCGTCCCCATGTAGCGCAGCCCATAGATATAGGCGACAAGACCCGAGGTCAGCGGCACCGTCGCCAGCCACAGCGCCCCCATCACGACCGAAAAGATGACGACGCTCGTCGGCGTGATCGGCATCAGAATGAAAGTCGCCGCCGCAATCGTCCGCAGGGTATAGACGCCCGCCAGCAGGTATTTCTTGCTGTAGCGCTTGCCGAGCCACCCCGCGAAGATCGCCCCCGCGATATTGGCCAGCCCGATCAGCGAAATCGCCGCAGCCCCGAGCGCCGAGGTCGTGGTGATGCCTAGGCTTGCCAGGGTTCCGGTCGGACTGATCGGCCCGCACATCTCGGTAATCATGGCGGGGAAATGGGCGGTGATGAAGGCCAGCTGATACCCACAGGAAAAGAAGCCCGCGAAGATCATCAGATACGAGGGGTCGGTAAAGGCGCGCTTCAGGACGCTGCCCATGCTTTCCTCAAGCTCGGATCGTGGGGCGGGCTTGCCGTCGCCCAGAAGCGGCAGGAAGAACAGGCAGGCCAGCACCAGGACGCCAAAGATGATGAAGACCGACTGCCAGGAATAGAAGCCCAGCAGCGCCTCGGCCAACGGCGCGCCGAAGACCTGTCCGGCAGAGCCTGCCGCCGTGGCGATGCCAAGCGCAAGGCTGCGATTTTCGTCGCTGGAAGCGCGGCCGATGATCGCAAGGATGACGCCAAACCCGGTTCCGGCGATGCCAAAGCCGACCATCACCTCCAGCAGCTGCATCGTCGCGGGGTCGGTGGCATGGGCGGTCAGGATCAGCCCGGCGGAATACAGGAACGCCCCGATGATGATCGACCAGCGATCACCCCAGCGTTCGCCAAGTGCGCCGAAGATCGGCTGGCCAATGCCCCAAGCCAGGTTCTGGATCGCGATCGCCAGGCTGAACTCGGCCCGTGGCCAGCCGAATTCGCTGGCGATCGGGATCTGGAAGACCCCGAAACTGGCCCGTAGGGCAAAGTTGATCAACAGGATGAGCGAGCCGCCGATCAGGACCGGCGTGAACAAAGAGGCGCGGGAGGCGTTCGTCATCGGCATCATCCTTGGTATGGCAGTCGATTCCTGCGCGGGAGTTTCGACAAGGTCAATGGTCCGTCTGGGGTCTAGCGGGGCCTGAGACCAAGTTTCATCGCCGCGCCGGTCCCCGCCAGCCGTCCCGAAGCCAGGCAGGCGGTCAGCAGATAGCCCCCGGTCGGGGCTTCCCAGTCCAGCATCTCGCCCGCGGCGAAGACGCCCGGCAGGACCGACAGCTCCAGCCGCTCGCCCAGGGCTTCGGCCATGATTCCCCCAGCCGACGATATGGCGCGATCAAGCCCTGCCGCCCCGTCATGGCGAAGCGGCAGGGATTTCGCGGCTGCGGCCAACCCGTCGGGATCCGCGGGCAGGGGCTGCCCCCATTCCATCAGCAGCGCCGCACGCATGGGGTCGCCCAGCACCCGCCGGATCCGGTTCCCGACGGAAAGACGCGCTGGCGCGCGATAGAAGCGACGCGCAAGCTCGGCCAGCGGCAGGTCGGGGGCAAGGTCGATCCGTCCGTCCTGGCCGTCCCGCAGGGCCTGCGCGATTTCGTAGATACCGCCACCCTCGACGCCCTGGGCAGTCACCACCCATTCGCCGCGGCTGACCAGTGCGCCCGCGCTGATCGCGGTGCCCTTGACCGCCTGTCCGAAATGCCGGGTCATCGCGGCGGACCAGTGAACGCGGAATCCCATGTTCGCGGGGCGGAACGGCGCGATCCGAACGCCCTGCCCGGCCAGCCACGGGATCCATGTGGCATCCGACCCCAGCCGTGGCCAGCTTGCGCCGCCAAGGCCAAGGACTGCGACATTGGGGTCCAGCAGGACAGCGCCGTCCGGGGTGTCGAAGCGCCAGGCCTGCCCTTCGAACCCGGTCCAGCGCCAGCGGGTGCGAAGATCGACCCCCTGCCCCCGCAATCGCGAAAGCCAGGCCCGCAGCAGGGGCGAGGCCTTCATCCCGACCGGAAAGACGCGGCCGGTCGAACCGGTGAACATCTCGATCCCCAGCCCCTTGGCCCAGCGGATCGCCTCGGCCGGGCCGAACTCGTCGATGCCAAGGGCGTGGCCTGCGACCTGCCCGACACCTTGCAGCATGGGACCGTGCAGGCGCCGGCTGAAGGCGTCCCGCCCCTCGTTCTTGGTCAGGTTCAGGCCCGACTTGCCCGCCATCAGGAATTTTCGGGCCGGGGTCGGCATGGCCTCGGCCACCAGAACGCGTGCGCCCTGCCCGGCCAGCACCTCGGCCGCCATAAGGCCCGCGGGGCCGGCACCGACGATCAGCGCATCGACCCGCGTGGCAGCGTTCACCGCCCGCCCCGCGGCATCATGCAAAGCCGCAGCAGCATCCGCTCCATCACCGCAAGGGCTGGCGCGCGGGATGCCGAGCGCAGGGAAAGGTCGGTGTCGATCAGCTGGTGAATGGCATCCTCCAGCGCGCGCATTCCCCATACCTGCGCCTGCCGCAGCATCCGGTCGCGCCGAGGGCCAAAGACGGGCGGGCGCAGGCGCGCCAGACCGGCCCCCGGCCCACCGGGATCGGACGAGGCGGCATGAAGGGCCCGGAAATGGCGCAACGCGGCGATGCAAAGCGTGACGGGCAGGATTCCCTGCGCCTCGATCCGCCGCATCAGCAGAGCAAATTCACGAGCGCGCCCCTCGGCCACGGAATCGATCAGCTCGTCCACCTCGGCCTCGATCGTCGCGGGGGCAAGATCGGCGATCTCGGCCGGGGTCAGCGGCGTCGGGTCGCCATGCTTGTAAAGGCCGATCTTTTCCACGGTCTGGCGAAAATCGCCGGGATCGAGCGCGCGACTGAGCAGTGCAAGGTCGCGCATGGCATCGCGCGGCACTTCGCGCAGGCCCGCTTCGGCCAGCCAACGGGTGATCTCTTCCTCGCCGGGTGGATCGTCATAGATCGGGGCGGTGACCGCGGCGGGATGGGGTTCGAACAGCTTGCGCAGGGCCGAGGACTTGGACAGCCCGCCCGCGGCCACGACAATGACTGCGTCCCCGCTGCGCCAATCGGCGATTGCCGCCGCGATGGCCGGGGCGGCTGCATCGGGCGTGTCATCGACCAGCACCAGACGCTGGCCGGGAAAGAATCCCACCGCCTTGACCGCATCCATCAGCGCCGCCGGATCCTTGCGCAGGTCGCCGCCGGGCAATCGGGTCAGGCGCATTTCCTCATCTGCGTTGTCGCCGACCAGCGCCTTGACCGCCTCTGCGCGCTTCAACGCGACGCGCATCGCATCCTGACCATAGATCAGCAGAGCCGGGCGCGTAGGATCTGGGCGCGCAAGATAGCGGGCGATCTCGGCGCCCTTCAGGATCATGGAATCGTCGCGGGATCGACGGCCATCAGCCGTGTCACCACCATGTCGGCCAGCAACCGGGCCAGGCGTTTATGCGCGTCCTGTTCCGCCGCCATTGTCGCGATGGTGGTGCCGGTCGTCGAATACGAGGTAAAGCTGCTGACCTGCCCCCGCGTCACGGGACGTCCGGTGGCCGCCTCGGTCAGGGTAAAGATGACACTGCCGTTCAGGGCGTAACGTGTCGTGACCTCCTCCGGCGTGATCGCTTGGGGCACCACAGCGATGCGCATTTCCCAGTCAAGCTGGTAGGTGGCCGAGGTTTCGGCCCCCATCCGCTCGGCGATGCGGCCGGCAAAGGCGAAATCGTCGGGCGATTTCGGATCGGCCGTGCGAACCTTTCCGAACAGCTTGCCCCCCGTTCCCCCCGGCCCATAGACCGGAGAGAAGCCGCAGGCCGCCGCGATCAGCGGCGCGATAAGCAGCGCGCGCCTAGACCACGACATTGACGATGCGTCCGGGCACGACGATCAGCTTTTTCGGCGCCGCGCCTTCCATGAAGCGCTGGACGGTTTCGTCGGCCAGAACAATGGCCTCGATCTCTTCCTTCGGCATATCTTTCGGCACCTCGATCTCGGCCCGACGCTTTCCGTTGATCTGGATGGGCAGCACCACGCTGTCCGAGACCAGCAAAGCCGGGTCCGCCTTGGGCCAGGCGGCGTCGACCACCATGCCCTGCCCGCCGGCTTTCGACCAGAGCTCTTCGGCAAGGTGCGGGACCATCGGCGCCAGAAGCTGGGCCAGGATTCGCAGCGCCTCGCGGCGGGATTCGCCGCCAGCGGGTGACTTGCCAATGGCATTCGCCAGTTCATAGAGCTTGGCGACGGCCTTGTTGAAGGCAAAGCCCTCGATCGCCTTGGTCACGTCGGCAATGGCGCGATGCGCGGCGCGCAGCAGTTCCTGATCGCCCTCGCCCTCCGGATTTTCGTCGGACAAGCGCCAGACGCGCGCCAGGAACTTGTTCGCGGCCTCGGCTCCGGCGGCGGTCCATTCGACGTCACGCTCCGGCGGGCTGTCGGACAGCATGAACCAGCGCGCGGTATCGGCGCCGAAATTGGCGACGATGTTCACCGGGTCGACGACGTTCTTCTTGGATTTCGACATCTTGGCCGAGGGGATGACCTCGACCGGGCTGCCATCCGCCAGTCTGCCGTCCGTGATGGATTCGGGCAGGTGATAGACCGGACGACCGCGTTCGTCGCGGGTCATGTAGATCTCGTGGGTGACCATGCCCTGCGTGAACAGCGCGTCGAAGGGTTCTTTCGCCGTCTCGGGCAGGTGGCCGGTCTTGACCATCGCGCGGGCGAAGAACCGCGAATAAAGCAGGTGCAGGATCGCGTGTTCGATCCCGCCGATATACTGGTCGACATTCATCCAGTAATCGGCGTCGGCGCGGTCGGTCGGCGTGGTCGCGCGCGGGGCGGTGAAGCGGGCGTAATACCAGGACGAATCGACAAACGTGTCCATCGTGTCGGTCTCGCGCCGGGCGGCCTTGCCGCAGACCGGGCAGGCGACGTTGCGCCAGGTCGGGTGGCGATCCAGCGGGTTGCCGGGCACGTCGAAGGTCACGTCCTGCGGCAGCAGCACCGGCAGGTTTTCCTTTTTCTCGGGGACGGTGCCGCAATCCGGGCAATGGACGACCGGAATCGGGCAACCCCAGTAACGCTGGCGCGAAATGCCCCAGTCGCGCAGGCGGAACTTGGTCACGCCTTCGCCATAGCCCGCGGTCTCGGCATGGGAGATGGCGGCGTTGACCGCGGCTTCGCCCGTCTGGTCGGTTTCGCCCGAGAAGCCGCGCACATAGGTCACGACTTCGGATTTCAGCGGCACATAGGGGGCGGCCGCGACCAACGCGTCGGCCTGTTCCAGCGACATGCCGCGCTCGCCAAAGGTCGCGCGGATCGGCAGGCCGTATTTCTGCGCGAATTCGTGGTCGCGTTCGTCATGGGCGGGCGAGCCGAAGATCGCGCCGGTGCCGTAATCCATCAGCACGAAGTTCGCGATCCAGATCGGCAATTCCCAAGTCGGATCAAGCGGATGGCGCACGGTCAGGCCGGTGTCGAAGCCCAGCTTGGGCGCGGTCTCGATAGCTTCCTCGGTGGTGCCGATGCGGCGGCATTCGGCGCAGAAATCGGCGATCTCGGGCCGGGTCTCGGCCAGCGCCTTGATCAGGGGGTGATCGGGCGACAGGGCAGCAAAGCTTGCGCCCATCAGCGTGTCGGGCCGGGTCGTATAGACCTCGACCGCGTCATAGCCTTGCGGCGCGTTCACCGTCTTGAAGCTGAATTGCAGGCCACGCGACTTGCCGATCCAGTTCTGCTGCATCAGCCGGACCTTTTCGGGCCAGCCGTTCAGGTTGTCCAAGGCAGACAGCAGCTCCTCGGAGTAATCCGAGATGCGGAAGAACCATTGCGTCAGCTCGCGCCGTTCGACCAGCGCGCCCGAGCGCCAGCCGCGCCCGTCTTCGACCTGTTCATTGGCCAGCACGGTCATGTCGACCGGATCCCAGTTCACCATCGCCGACTTGCGATAGATCAGCCCGGAATCAAGGAAATCCAGGAACAGTGCCTGCTGCTGGGCGACATATTCGTCGTCGCAGGTCGCGAATTCGCGGCTCCAGTCGATGGACAGGCCCAGCGGCTTCAGCTGCTCGCGCATGGTTGCGATATTGGCGTAGGTCCAGGTGCGGGGATGGCCGCCCTGCTCCATCGCGGCGTTTTCCGCCGGCATCCCGAAAGCATCCCAGCCCATCGGATGCAGGACTGAAAAACCCTGAGCGCGTTTGAACCGCGCCACGACGTCGCCCATCGTGTAGTTGCGCACATGCCCCATGTGGATGCGCCCCGAGGGATAGGGGAACATCTCGAGGACGTAATATTTGGGCCGTTCGTCCCGGATCGCGCGGAACGTCGCCGCGCTATCCCACGCCTCTTGCCAGCGCGGCTCGCTGATTGCGGGATCATAGGGCATGGGAACCTCCGGGCGTCAGATTGCCCGCAGGGTATTATATGCTGCTTCGCCGCAGGTCCAGCGGGGTCAGAGCTTGCCGTCGCGAACGCGCATCTGGCGGGCGCGGGTCAGGATCGCATCCTCGACCGCGCGGACGGTATCGGGCGCGACTGCGCTGCCGCCCGGTCCCTGCAGCGACACCTTCAGCGCGCGCGCATCCAGCGACGGGTCCGAAACCTTGACGGTCGCGCGATAGGAACGGCCGCCGCCGGGCGGAGTGCCATAGCCGGTGACGATGACCCCGGTGAACGGGTCAATGGTCTGGATCGGCAGGAAGTTGAGGACCTCGAGGCTGGCATTCCAAAGGTAGCGGTTCACCGCGACCGTGTCGTTCGAGCTGCGGCGGTTGCCGAACAGATCCCAAAGCGAGGCGCCCTCGGGCGAGACTTCGTCCGGTCGTCCGGTGTTCTGGCCCGAGCCCGAACCTGAGCAGGCGGCAAGCGCCCCGCAAAGAAACAGGGCGGCGGTCAGCCGTGCGGCGCGTCTGGTCATCTGTCATCCCCCGGATCGTCCTGGCCGAGCCATAGCGCAAATTGATGCCAAGCGACAAGAGAGCGGGTTGCGGGCGGCGGCGAACCCCGCCGCGTCGCCCCAAGGGCCGGCACGGTCCCCGCGATGGCCGCATATGGCGCATTGAACGGGGCGGTCCCGACCGTTCGGAATGCGGTCCGTTCGTTTGCGGCCCCATGGATCCCAGGTCGCGCATCCCACAAGAAACGTTGGCAAAAACCTCCATAAACAGGTGAGATACGATGCGTTCCGGGGCGATTCCGGGGTGGGTCGGCGGCGGGTGTGGCCCTTGTGCATCACCGTCCTTGCTAAAGGGGAAGCCCAGATTTGATTCCGTTGCAATGATTAGGGGAACAGGCGACACAGCGAACCATACCTCATGCCGGCCTGCCGGTTGGGGCACACGAGAGAGACAAGAGGGAAAACCATGAAAAAGGTTCTTTTCGCCACCAGCGCCCTGGTGCTTTCGGCTGGCTTCGCCTCGGCCGAAGTCGCTGTTTCCGGCGACGGCCGCATGGGTGTGATCTATGACGGCAATGACGCTCAGTTCTCGAGCCGCGCCCGCGTTCGCTTCAACCTGACCGGTGAATCGGATGCCGGCCTGTCGTTCGGTGGTGAGTTCCGCGTCGACCAAGAAAACTACAGCGACTACCCGGACTCGCTGCGTTCGGCCGCTCGCGGCACCGCCGGCGCTGTCTGGATTTCGGGCACCTACGGCAAGCTGTCGATGGGTGACACCGTTTCGGCTTCGGAAAACGCAATTGGCGACCTGTACGAAGTCGGCTACACCGACGGTACCTTCGCTGGTGACGTCGAAGAAATTTCGTACCTGACCGGCGACGGTGCAAACACCGACCAAGGTCCGAACATCCTGTACGAATACACCTTCGAGAACTTCTCGTTCTTCGCTTCGGCTTCGGACGGCTCGAACACCTCGGGTCCGGCAGTGACCGGCGTGGGTTTCGGCATCGACGATGAGGGCAACCAAGTCGACACCGCTTCGACCGCATGGAACGTTGCCGGTAAATACGAAGCCGAAAACTTCTGGGTCGCTCTGGGCTATGCCGAGCACGACGACGCGAGCGAGATCACCCTGGGTGCTGAAGGCAACTTCAACAACTTCTCGGTCAAAGGTATCTACGCTGACTACAGCGATCGCGGCATCGTCTTCGACGACGTCACTGGCGACACCGCTGTCGAATTCGACAAGACCTACGGTCTGAGCGCTGCTTACCAGATGGACGCCATCCTGCTGGAAGGCTTCTGGCGCCGTGACGAAACCAAAGGCGTTGCCGATGGCTTCGACGACGACTCGTTCGACTCGTTCGGTATCGGTGCTGAATACGACCTGGGCGGCGGCGCTGTCCTGGCCGGTGGTATCGTCGACACCGACTACCTCGACGACACCGTTGCCGACCTCGGTGTGAAATTCAAATTCTGATCCCTCGGGACAGCGATTTGACGAAGAGCGGGCCTTGTGCCCGCTCTTTTCTTTTGGGAATCTCGCGGCATGGGATTGATTGACATCAAGCGCCGCATTGCCGCGGCAGAAGCAGCCGCGGGCCGTCCGACTGGTTCGGTCCAGTTGATCGCGGTCAGCAAGGTGCAGCCCGCCGACAGGGTCGAGGCGGTGCTGGTTGCCGGCCAGCGCGTCTTTGGTGAGAATTATGTCCAGGAGGCGGCGGGAAAATGGCCCGATTGGCGCCATCGCTTTCCGCATGTCGAAGTCCACATGATCGGGCCGCTGCAAACCAACAAGTTGAAGCTGGCGCTGGACCTTTTCGACGCGATCCACACCGTTGACCGCCCCTCGCTTGCACAGAAGCTGGCGCGGCAGGTGCAGGCGCGCGGCAGCTGTCCTCAGCTTTTCGTACAGGTGAATACAGGGGTCGAGCCGCAAAAGGCCGGGATCCTGCCGCAAGATGCCGATGCTTTCGTGGCCGAATGCCGGGGCCTGGATCTGCCTCTGGCCGGGCTGATGTGCATTCCGCCCGACGATCAGGACCCTGTCCCCCATTTTGGCCAGCTTCGTGAGATCGCAGCGAGAAATGGCCTCTCCGGCCTGTCGATGGGTATGAGCGCCGATTTTGAAAGCGCGATCGCTGCGGGCGCGACCCATGTGCGGGTCGGCAGCGCCATCTTTGGCGCGCGCGACTATCGCTGAAGCCGCCGGCCACCGTTAACCCTTTTCCATCAAAGCACGTGTGCCGCGCAGCGCCCGGACCTAGTCTTCAGGACAGGTTCACGATTCTGCATGGTGTCGCGCATGTTGCTGCTGGGCAGCCTGATCGGGCTTCTGTTCATGGGGATGGCGGTCGACGCGACCGGTCCGTCGCCCATGCCAGCCCCCGAAACCCCGCCCGATGGAGATGAGGGGGACGAGCCGGGCAGTGAGGTCATCGGGTCCGAGGGATCGGACTGGCTGTCCGGCGGCGACGGCGACGACCTGTTGGACGGGCTTGGCGGAAACGACGATCTGCATGGCGGGCAGGGGGATGATACGCTGCGCGGCGGCGAGGGGACCGACTGGCTCTATGGCGATAGCGATTATGGCTCCGGCGGAAACGATCTTCTGACCGGGGGCGGAGGGGCGGATTCTCTGGCTGGACAGGGTGGCGACGACACGCTGGATGGAGGGGCGGGGGACGATACCCTGTTCGGGGGCGAAGGTGACGATCTGTTGCGGGGCGGTGCCGGCAATGACTGGCTTTCGGGAAATTCCGGCAATGACACGTTGATCGCAGGTCGGGGCGAGGATGATCTGGACGGGGGCGATGGCGATGATCTGCTGGAGGGGAATGATGATCCCGCGCGCGCCTGGCTGCACGGCGGCGACGGCCAGGACACGCTGCATCCGATGGCGGGGGACTTTGCCGAAGGCGGGGCCGGGCGCGACCTGTTCCTGCTGGATGAACCCGGAAGTGGCATGCCGGAAATCGGGGATTACCGTGCGGGCGAAGATATCATCGAACTTCGCTGGCATGGCGACGCGCATGAGCCTGAGCCTCTGCTGACGCTGGATCGTGACCGCGACGGGGCGACGGTGATCCGACTCGACGGCGAAGCCATCGGTCGCGTTCTGGGGGCAGGGGGCGTTCAGTTGCGCGACATCCTGATGACGCGCGTCCCGCATACGGGATAGGGCAGGATCGCTGAAAATCCTTTGCTTTCCCTGCAAATTCGCCTATACGCGCGCATCCGCCGGACCGAATCCCGGTGGACATCTCCACGGGCCAGCGCTGGACGACATCCCGGGCTGTGCCATAACTCTTTGATCCTGAAAGGAGACCCCGATGTCGATCACTGTTGAAGAAAAGAACCGCGTGATGGCTGAATTCGCGACCGCGAAAGGCGACACCGGCTCGCCCGAGGTCCAGGTTGCCATCCTATCGTCGCGTATCGCGACGCTGACCGAGCATTTCAAAACGCACAAGAAAGACAATCACTCGCGTCGTGGTCTGCTGATGATGGTCGCGCAGCGCCGCAAGTTGCTCGACTACCTGAAGCGCAAGGACGAAGCGCGCTACACCAGCCTGATCTCCAAGCTGGGTCTGCGCCGCTGATCCGAGGCAGGACCGAATGACTGGAACGCCCGTGGCCAAGCCGCGGGCGTTTTTCATTGCGGCGGGCCATGGGCCGGGGCCCTAGAAGGCTTCGCGAGAAACAATTTAGACGAATCGGTCAAATCGACTAGGATGCCGGCGCGCTGCCATGCTGCGCGAATTTTTATATCTCCTAGTCCATTTTTCATGCGTCCGTGAAAGGACCGACCGATGAAATTTCCAGTGACATTCGTCGCCATTCTGGCGGCGCTTCTTGCATTGCCAGCGCTCGCCGAGAACGATCCGGCCGGGGCGGCTCGTCCGGGACCCGAGGAACTTACCCGGCAGGGTTACGTCAATATATCGCAGACTTATTGGTGGAATGAGCGGGCAGGGGCCTGCACGCTGCTCCCGGCGGACGAGGCGATGCCTGCAGTTGCCGCCAGGCCGGTGGTTTGCGGCATGATCCTGCATCAGGCTGCGGCAGAGCTTCCATCATGCAGGATGCCCGCCGCCGAAGCCGCAGGAACTGGCACCCGCTGCCTCGCCAGCATGACAGGGCGCTGAGGAATCCAGTTACGGGCTCTGGACCGCCAGGACGGGGCGACTGTCCCGTCCTTCCCCCGCGAGGGTCGCATAGTGATGAAGTGTGTTCGCCCGAGGCAACCGGTAGCCCCCCTGAAACCTCTGTTCCGCGCAGTGTGCGGAACCGCCTTCGCACTTCCCAAATCCCTTGTTTTGCTGTATGGCGCGTCCATCTGTGACGTGACGCTCCTGCCTCGGGGGCCATGCGAAGGATCGGGGCGGGCGGCAATGGGGCCGCCATATGACAGGACGTGACCGGAGGGCCGGCCGTTCCCAGAGGAAACCAGATGTTTGATGAAGTGAAGAAATCCATCCAGTGGGGCGAAGAGACGCTTACGCTGGAAACGGGCAAGGTTGCCCGTCAGGCCGACGGCTCGGTCATCGCCACCCTTGGCGAAACCAGCGTCATGGCCAACGTCACTTTCGCGAAAGAGCCGAAACCGGGGCAGGACTTTTTCCCGCTGACGGTCCACTATCAAGAGAAATACTATGCCGCCGGCAAAGTGCCGGGCGGCTTCTTCAAGCGTGAGGCGCGTCCGTCCGAAAAAGAGACGCTGACCGCCCGCCTGATCGACCGCCCCTGCCGCCCGCTGTTCGCCCCCGGCTTCAAGCATGAAGTCCTGGTGATGTGCACCGTGCTGAGCCACGACCTTGTCAACGATCCCGACATTGTCGCCATGATCGCCGCCTCGGCCGCGCTGACCCTGTCGGGCGTTCCGTTCATGGGTCCGATCGGCGCAGCTCGCGTCGGTTTCGCCAATGGCGAATACGTGCTGAACCCGGAAGTCCAAGACATGGACCAGCTGCGCAACAATCCCGAGCAGCGTCTGGACCTGGTCGTCGCGGGCACCAAAGACGCCGTGATGATGGTTGAATCGGAAGCCTATGAGCTGACCGAGGAAGAAATGCTGGGCGCCGTGAAATTCGGCCACGAGGCGATGCAGCCGGTGATCGACCTGATCATCGACCTGGCCGAAGTCGCCGCGAAAGAGCCCTTCAACTTCCAGTCGCCGGATTACAGCGCGCTTTATGCCCGCGTGAAATCGCTGGGCGAGGCCGACATGCGCGCTGCCTATGCGCTGCGCGACAAGGGCGAGCGTCAGGATGCCGTCGCCGCCGCAAAAGCCAAGGTCAAGGAAGCCCTGACCGAGGAAGAACTGGCCGACGCCAACCTGGGTTCGGCGCTGAAGAAGCTGGAATCGGGCATCCTGCGCGGTGACATCATCAACGGTGGCGCCCGTATCGACGGCCGCGACACCAAGACCGTCCGCGCCATCGACAGCGAAGTCGGCGTCCTGCCGCGCACCCACGGTTCGTCGCTGTTCACCCGTGGCGAAACGCAGGCGCTGGTCGTGACCACGTTGGGCACCGGCGATGACGAACAGATCATCGACGCCCTGCACGGCAACTTCCGCTCGAACTTCCTGCTGCATTACAACTTCCCGCCCTATTCGGTCGGCGAGGTTGGCCGCGTGGGTTCGCCCGGCCGCCGCGAGATCGGCCACGGCAAACTGGCATGGCGCGCGCTGCAGGCCGTGCTGCCGGCTGCGACCGACTTCCCCTATACCATCCGCGTCGTTTCCGAGATCACGGAATCGAACGGCTCGTCCTCCATGGCTTCGGTCTGCGGCGGCTCGCTGTCGATGATGGATGCGGGTGTCCCGCTGAAGGCTCCGGTTGCTGGCGTCGCCATGGGCCTGATCCTGGAAGACGACGGCAAATATGCGGTCCTGACCGATATCCTGGGTGACGAAGACCACCTTGGCGACATGGACTTCAAGGTTGCGGGCACCGAAAACGGGATCACCTCGCTGCAGATGGACATCAAGGTTGCGGGTATCACGCCGGCGATCATGGAGCAGGCTTTGGCGCAAGCCAAGGACGGCCGGATGCACATCCTGGGCGAGATGGCCCATGCCCTGACCGAAGGTCGCCGTGAGTTCTCGGCTCATGCACCGCGCATCGAGACCATGACCATCCCGACCGACAAGATCCGTGAAGTGATCGGCTCGGGCGGCAAGGTCATCCGCGAAATCGTGGAAACCTCGGGCGCGAAAGTCGACATCAACGACGACGGCGTCATCAAGATCGCTTCGGCCAATGCCGATTCGATCAAGAAGGCCTATGACATGATCTATTCGATCGTGGCCGAGCCGGAAGAGGGCAAGGTCTATATCGGCAAGGTCGTGAAGCTGGTCGATTTCGGCGCCTTCGTGAACTTCTTCGGCAAGCGCGACGGTCTGGTCCATGTGTCCCAGATTGCCAACAAGCGTCTGACCCACCCCAACGAGATCCTGAAAGAGGGTCAAGAGGTGAAGGTCAAGCTGCTGGGCTTCGACGATCGCGGCAAGGTCCGCCTTGGCATGAAGATGGTCGACCAGGAAACCGGCGAGGAGATCGCCCCCGAGAAGAAAGAAGAATCGGCCGAGTGATCGGACGTTCTTTTCCCTGATCGTGACCGGCCCGGATTATCCGGGCCGGTCTTTTCATGCGAGGCAATGATGAGGAATTCCCTTGCGACGCTTTGGGTAGGAGAGCGTCTTGGCCCGATCGAGCTGGCCTCGGTCGCATCCTTCCTGCGGGTCGGCAATCCGCTGACCGTCTACAGCTATGCGCCGATCGCGAACCTGCCTGCGGGTGTCCTGGCGCGGGATGCGCGCGAAGTGCTGCCGGGTGAACGCATTGCCATCTACGCGCGCGAGAAAAGCCCGTCGCTGCATTCGAATTTCTTCCGCTTCGCATTGATGCGGAACACCGACCATACCTGGGTCGATCTGGACATGATCGCGCTGAAGCCCTTCGCTTTCGTGGGCGAACGGATCTATGGCTATGAAAAGCCCGACCAGGTGAATTGCGCCGTGCTGCGATTGCCCAAGGATTCGCCGACACTGGCCGAGCTTTCGAAGCTGACGCCCGAGACGCGTGGCGTCGCGCCCCATATCACCGGCCTTCGGCGCGCGAAATACTGGGTCAGGACGCTGGGCCGCGGCGTGCCGATCGATCGCTGGCCCTGGGGTTCGACCGGGCCGCGCGCGCTGACCGCCTTCCTGCGCCGGCATGATGAATTGCGTCACGCGCTGCCGATGGACGTGCTGTATCCGGTACTGACCCGCGATTGCCGCCGCTTCATCCAGCCGGGCGAACTGCGTGATGGCAGCTTTGGCCCCGGCACGCATGCGGTTCACCTGACGGCCAGCAACATCAACAAGCTGCTGGCGCGCGAGGGGCTGAGCGAGATCCCCGAGGATTCCTTCCTGGGGCATCACGTCGCGCGGGCAAGGGCTGCCGGCTTCCTTTAGGTGGGCTCATTGCCCGCGTCGCGCAGTCTGGCCATGCGCCGGGCCATGCCGGAATGGCCACTGGCCTCAAGCCCTGCGATCGCACCAAAATAATCGCGAGCGTCCCGGTTCTGGCTCAGCTTCGACTTGGCCAGCACCCGCGTAACCGTCAGCCGGAAGGCAACGATATTCGACAGCATTTGCTGCAGGTAATCCGCTGGGGCATCCGCCATGCGCCAAGCGTCATTGCCGTTCAGCCGCCGTTCGTGGATGCGCGTCAACAGGCCCACGGCGGCGCGCTTGGCCTGCTCGTCATGCTGGAAGCGGAGCGTGCCATAGACATGCACGACCTGATAATTCCAGGTCGGCACATGGCGGTGATGTTCCGGCTTCGAGGGATAGAAATTCGGCGAGACATAGGCGTCCTCGCCCCTGAAGATCGCCATGACCTCCTGCCCCTCGTCGATCAGCCGGTGCATGTCATTGGCCAGCGCCACATGCCCGATCAGCGTGCCGTCGGGCGCGGACAGCAAGGGAACATGGTTCGCGATCAGGCCCTGAGGGGTCTGGGAAACGATACAGGCCAGCGGTGCGTCCTGCATGATCCCCGCGATTTCATCCGGGCTGATTTCACTGAAATGCGGGGGTATGTACATCTGTGCGTCCGAAGCTGGTCCGTCGGGCAGGATCAAGCGTTTCCATTACCCTGTCCAGACAGATAGGGGGCCGCGCCCGATGGGACGCGGCCGGGCCGGGTCAGGCCGGATCCTTGGCAAAGCGAAGATAGGGCAGCTTCTTGTCAAGCTGGCCGTATTTCGCCTCGGCAGCGGCGTCATCCAGTGCCAGCGCCACGATCACGTCCTGACCGGGGATCCAGTTCGCCGGGGTCGCCAGGGGCACGCCGTCGGTCTTGCGCACCGCGTCAAGGGCACGCAGGATCTCGGCGAAGTTTCGGCCGACCGACATGGGATAGGTCATGGTCAGGCGGACCTTCTTGTCCGGCCCGATGATGAACACGGTACGCACGGTCGCCGAATGGGCCGGGGTGCGCCCCTCTGTCGGCAGATAGTAATCCGCCGGCAGCATGTCATAGGCCTTGGCGACGGTCAGGTCGCTGTCGTCGATGATTGCGAAACTCGCGGGCACGCCCGCGACCTTCTCGATATCGGATTTCCACTTGGCGTGGTCCGTGACCGAATCGACCGAAACGCCCAGAACCTTGGTGTTCCGCTTTTCGAATTCGGGAACCAGCTGGGCGACTGCGCCGAACTCCGTGGTGCAAACCGGCGTGAAGTCGCGGGGATGCGAGAACAGGATGGCATAGCTGTCGCCGATCCAGTCGTGGAACGCGATGTTGCCTTCGGTGGAACTGGCCGAGAAATCGGGGGCGGTGTCGTTGATGCGCAGGGACATGGCAATTGGTCCTTTTAGGTTTGCTCCGCTGGGTCAAGATATGCATGTGCGGCGGGTTTTCCAGCACGACTTCTCGGGTCGTGAAAAAACCGGTCGCGCCGCCCCCGAAGCACGGGCCTTGAAGCCGGGCGGTTCGGGTGTCACCTTGTCTCCAGACAGAGCAAAGGGGGTCCGCGCATGGGCGAACTGGCAGATAAGCGGAAATTCTACATCAACGGTGCCTGGGTTGCGCCGTCGGCACCGAATGACCTCGAGGTTATCGACCCTTCGAACGAAGAGCCGGTCGCGATCATCTCGCTGGGTGGGCAGGCCGATACGGATGCGGCGGTCGCCGCGGCCAAGGCCGCCTTCCCGGCATGGTCGGCCACGCCCCCCGCCGAACGGCTGGCCAAGGTCGAGAAGATCCTTGAAATCTACAAGCGCCGCCAGCCCGAGATGGGCGCGGCGATCAGCCATGAGATGGGCGCGCCGCAGGACATGGCGGTCGCCGATCAGGCAGGCTGCGGCGTCAGCCATATCGAAGCCTTCATCGAGGCCTTCCGCAATTTCGAATTCATCCGACCGCTGGGGCCGCACGCACCGGACAGCATGGTCGCATGGGAACCGATCGGCGTCATCGGTCTGATCACGCCCTGGAACTGGCCGATGAACCAGGTCACGCTGAAGGTGATCCCGGCGATCCTGACCGGGAACACGGTCGTCCTGAAACCGTCCGAGATCGCACCGCTGTCCTCGATGCTTTTCGCCGAGATCGTGGACGAGGCAGGGTTGCCGAAAGGGGTCTTCAACCTGGTGAACGGTGATGGCCTTGGCGTTGGCACCCAGCTTTCGGTCCATCCCGACGTCGAGATGATCAGCTTCACCGGCTCGACCCGCGCGGGCATTGCGATCAGCAAGGCCGCGGCGGATTCGTTGAAGAAGGTGGCTCTGGAACTGGGCGGCAAGGGTGCGAACCTTGTCTTTGCCGATGCCGATGAAAAGGCGGTGGCGCGCGGCGTGCGGCACGTCTTCTACAACTCGGGCCAAAGCTGCAACGCCCCGACCCGCATGCTGGTCGAGCGCTCGTTCTATGAAACCGCGGTCGAGCAGGCGAAGAAGATCGCCGAGGAAACCGAGGTTGCGACCGCCCACCAGCCGGGCCGCCATATCGGTCCGGTCGTCAGCAAGGTGCAGTGGGACAAGATCCAGGATCTGATCCAGAAGGGCATCGACGAAGGTGCGCGGCTTGTCGCGGGCGGCCCCGGCCTGCCCGAGGGCGTCAACCGCGGCTATTACGTCCGCCCGACGGTCTTTGCCGACGTGAACAACGACATGACCATCGCCCGGCAGGAAATCTTCGGGCCGGTCCTGTCGATCATTCCCTTCGACACCGAGGAAGAGGCAGTCGGTATCGCGAATGACACGGTCTATGGCCTGACCAACTATGTCCAGACCCAGGACGGCACCCGCCGCAACCGCCTGGCCCGCCAGCTTCGCGCCGGCATGATCGAGACGAATGGCCAAAGCCGTGGCCGTGGCTCGGCCTTTGGCGGGGTCAAGGCATCGGGCCGGGCGCGCGAAGGCGGCGTCTGGGGGCTTGAGGAGTTCATGGACAGCAAGCAGATCAGCGGCTGGGACGTGGACGCCTGAATCGAAGCAAAGCAAAGGGTCGCCGCAGGGCGGCCCTTTTCATTTCGGCCGTTCCCGCTAAGTTGCGGCTCGCAAATATCGGGGGACGAGATGCGGGTGGTTTCGGTTGGCGAATGCATGGTGGAATTGTCGGGCGCGGGGCAGGGCCTTTGGCGTCAGGCATTCGCGGGCGACACGTTCAATACCGCCTGGTATCTGCGCGCGCTGATGCCGAAGGATGCGACGGTCGATTACCTGACTTGCGTGGGTCAGGACGCAATATCGACGGCGCTGCTGGACTTCATCGGCGGCGCGGGGATCGGTACCGGGTGCATCACCCGTCACCCGACGCGCGCGCCGGGCCTTTACATGATCGACCTGAAGGATGGCGAGCGCAGCTTCACCTATTGGCGCGACAGTTCTGCCGCGCGTTGCCTGGCCGACGACCCCGCCCATCTGGCGCAATGCTTCGATGGGGCGGACCTTGTCTATTTCTCGGGGATCACGCTGGCGATCCTGACGCCCGAGCGGCGCGAGGTGCTGCTGGCCGCGCTGAAGACGGCCAAGGCGAAGGTCGCCTTTGACAGCAACATGCGCCTGCGCCTGTGGTCCGGTGCCGCCGAGATGTGCGATTGGATCGTCAAGGGTGCGGCCGTTGCCGACATCGCCTTGCCCAGCTTCGACGAAGAGGCACAATATTTCGGCGACGCCACCCCGCGCGCCACCGCCGACCGCTATCTGGGGGCCGGTGTCTCGGAAATCCTGGTCAAGAACGGCGGCGGGGACATGCTGGGGCGCACGCCTCGGGGGGATTGGCTGGACCTGTCCTGCGGCGAACGCATTCAGCCGGTCGACACGACCGGCGCGGGCGACAGCTTCAACGGCGGCTATCTGTCCGCACGTCTTGCCGGGGCCGGGATGGCCGAGGCTGTCCAGAAGGGCCATGCAACCGCTGGTCGCGTGATCTGTCATCCGGGCGCCCTGATCCCGCATGATGCATTGTAAGGGGTTCGCAGCGTATACATTGCGCAATGAACGAGCAAGACGGTCGATCTTGTCGCATCGCCAATAAAATGCTTGATCGGGATCGGCCTTCCTGACAGCCTGCCCCCCAATGGATACCTTTGGGAGGAGGGATCGCATGGCCTCGGTGACTATCCGCGAGGTAAGGAAATCCTACGGCGCGGTCGAGGTGATGCACGGCGTCTCGGTCGATATCGACGAAGGTGAATTCGTCGTTCTGGTCGGGCCTTCGGGTTGCGGCAAGTCGACCCTGCTGCGGATGCTGGCGGGACTTGAGCATATCACGTCCGGCGACATCCTGATCGGTGAAAAGGTCGTCAACGACCTGCCGCCCAAGGACCGGGACATCGCGATGGTGTTCCAGAACTATGCGCTTTACCCGCATCTGACCGTCGCCGAAAACATGGGCTTCTCGCTGAAGCTCAAGGGCTCCTCACGGGCCGAGATCGGCGAGAAGGTCAAGCCCGCGGCCGAGATCCTGGGCCTGGCGCATCTGCTGGACCGCTATCCGCGCCAGCTTTCGGGTGGCCAGCGCCAGCGTGTTGCCATGGGCCGCGCCATCGTGCGCGATCCGCAGGTGTTCCTGTTCGACGAGCCGTTGTCGAACCTGGACGCCAAGCTGCGCGTCAGCATGCGGACCGAGATCAAGAACCTGCACAACCGGCTGAAGACCACGACCGTCTATGTCACCCATGACCAGATCGAGGCCATGACCATGGCCGACAAGATCGTGGTCATGCATGACGGTCGGGTCGAGCAGATCGGCGCTCCGCTTGATCTTTACGACCGTCCGGCGAATCTGTTCGTGGCAGGCTTCATCGGCAGCCCGGCAATGAACATGATCCCGGGCAGCGTCGAAGGCGGCGCTTTTGTCGCCAAGAATGGCCAGCGCCTGCCGGTGATCCGCGCGCCCGAGGGGCGCAGGCTGATCTATGGCGTCCGCCCCGAGGCGATCACGCTGGGCGGCGACATTCCCCTGATGATCGAGGTCACCGAACCCACCGGGGCCGAGACCTATGTCGCGGGCAAGCTGGGCGGGGAAGCCGTGACCTGCGTCTTCCGCGACCGCGTGAGCGCCGGGCCCGGCGAGGTGGTGAATGTCGCCATCGACCCGACCGCCGTGCACCTGTTCGACGCTGACAGCGGGGTGCGCCTGACGGACTGACTGGCCCCGCCTGCCTTTGGGCGGGCGGGTATAACGGGCCGCGAAACGGCCGCATTGCACTTTGGGAGGAGTGAAGCAATGTCCATCGACCGCAGAAAGCTCTTGCAGGGCGGCGCCGCGCTTGCGGCCGGCGCCGTGTTGACCAGCCCCTTTGCACGTCCGGCCTTGGCCCAGGCGGCAGGGGCTCCGATGTTCACCCCCGAACAGGGTGCCAGCCTGCGCCTGCTGCGCTGGGTGCCCTTCGTCAAGGGCGAGGAAGAGGCGTGGAACGCCAACACCAAGGCCTTCACGGAAGCGACCGGCGTCGAAGTCCGCATCGACCAGGAAAGCTGGGAGGATGTGCGTCCGAAAGCCGCCGTCGCCGCGAACGTGGGCTCGGGCCCCGACATGGTGATGAGCTGGTTCGACGACCCCTTCCAGTACCCGGACAAGCTGGTCGACGTGACCGATCTTTGCACCATGCTGGGCGAGAAGAACGGCGGCTGGTATGACGGCTTGCGCGCCTATGGTGAACAGGATGGCAAGTTCATCTCGACCCCGCTTTGTGCCATCGGCAACGCCATCTGCTATCGCGACAGCCATGTGAAGGCGGCCGGGTTCGAGGAATTCCCCAAGGATACCGAAGGCTTCCTGGCGCTGTGCACGGCGCTTAAGGAAAAGGGCACCCCGGCTGGCTTCCCCTTCGGCAAGGCGGTGGGCGATGGCAACAACTTCGTCCACTGGCTGCTTTGGAGCCATGGCGGCCAGACCGTGAACGAAAAGGGCGAAGTCGCGATCAACAGCCCCGAGACACTGGCTGCGATCGAATACGCCAAGAAGTTGTACGCGGTCTTCGTTCCGGGCACGGAAAGCTGGCTCGACATCAACAACAACCGTGCCTTCCTGGCGGGCGACATCTCGCTGACCGCGAACGGCGTCTCGCTGTATTATGCGGCGATGAAGGACGAGGCGACAAAGGCGCTGGGTGAGGACATTCGCACCAGCAACCTGCCGATCGGCCCGGTCGGCAAGTCAGTCGAACTGCACCAGACCTCGACCATCTCGATCTTCCAGCACTGCAAGTTCCCGAATGCCGCCAAGGCCTATCTCGAGTTCATGTACGGGGCCGATCGCATGAACGCCTGGCTGACCGGCGCCAGCGCCTATTGCTGCCAGGCGCTCAAGGGCTTTGCCAACAACCCGGTCTGGACTTCGAACCCGGTGCACGCGCCCTATGCGAAGGCTTCGGAATCGCTTCGCGCCAACGGCTATGCTGGCCCGCTGGGACCGGCATCCGCTGGGGTCATGGCCGATTACGTCCTGGTCGACATGTTCGCCGAGGCCGTGACCGGCCAGCGCACGGCCGAGGAAGCGATCGCCAATGCCGAGCGCCGCATCGCGCGCTATTACCGCTGACCGCATCGGGGCGCCTTCGGGCGCCCCCCTTTCCGATGTGAGGAAGGAGCAGCACATGCCCCCCCCGCCCGAACCGCGCGCCTCGCTGTGGCGGCGCTTTGTCGAAAGCCGCAATGGCCTTGGCCTGCTGTTCATGCTGCCCGCGGCGGCATTTCTGCTGTGCTTCCTGACCTATCCGCTGGGCCTGGGGGTCTGGCTTGGATTCACCGATGCCAGGATCGGCCGGCCCGGCGTCTGGATCGGGCTTGAGAACTATGCCTGGCTGATGGACGACCCGGTCTTCTGGCTGGCGGTCTTCAACACGCTGTTCTACACCGTCGTCGCCTCGGTCCTGAAATTTGGCCTGGGCCTGTGGCTGGCACTGCTTCTGAACCGGCACCTGCCCTTCAAGAACTTCTTCCGCGCCATCATCCTGCTGCCCTGGGTGGTGCCGACGGTGCTGTCGGCACTGGCCTTCTGGTGGATCTTCGACAGTCAGTTCTCGATCATCAGCTGGGTGCTGTTGAAATGGGGCATCATCAGCCAGCCGATCAACTTTCTGGGCGATCCCTGGAACGCGCGGCTGTCGGTGATGGCGGCGAATGTCTGGCGCGGGATTCCCTTTGTCGCGATCTCGCTGCTGGCCGGGTTGCAGACCATTCCGCAATCCCTGAACGAGGCCGCGGCCATCGACGGCGCAACCCCCTGGCAGCGCTTTCGTCGGGTGACGCTGCCGCTGCTGACACCGATCATCGCGGTGGTCATGACCTTCTCGGTCCTGTTCACCTTCACCGATTTCCAGCTGATCTATGTCCTGACCCGCGGCGGACCGGTCAATGCGACGCACCTTATGGCGACACTCAGCTTCCAGCGCGCCATTCCCGGCGGGCAGTTGGGCGAAGGGGCGGCAATCGCAGTCGCGATGATCCCCTTCCTGCTGGCCGCGATCCTTTTCAGCTTCTTCGGCCTTCAGCGCCGCAAATGGCAGCAGGGAGCAGACTGATGGCCCAGCAGGCAACCGTCACCGACGACCATGAGGGCATGGACCAGTTCGAAAGCCGGGGGCGCAAGATCTTCCTGGTCTGGCTGCCGCTGGCCTGCTTCATCTTCGTGCTGCTGTTCCCGTTCTACTGGATGGCGATCACGGCGGTGAAGCCGAATGCCCAGTTGACCGATTACCAGAACCACAGCCCCTTCTGGGTGGTGGGGCCGACGCTTCAACACATGAAGTACCTGCTGTTTGAAACCAGCTACCCGGGCTGGCTGTGGAACACGCTGGTCGTGGCGGTCTGTTCGACCTTCCTGTCGCTTGCCGCTTCGGTCTTCGCGGCCTACGCGATCGAGCGGCTGCGCTTTCGCGGCGCGCGGATCACTGGCCTGCTGATCTTCCTGGCCTATCTCGTGCCGCCCTCGATCCTGTTCATCCCGCTGTCGGTGATCGTCTTCCAGATCGGAATCTTCGACAGCAAGCTGGCGTTGATCCTGACCTATCCGACCTTCCTGATCCCGTTCTGCACCTGGTTGCTGATGGGCTATTTCCGCTCGATCCCCTACGAACTTGAGGAATCGGCGCTGGTCGATGGCGCGACGCGCTGGCAGATCCTGACCCAGATCGTGCTGCCGCTGGCGGTGCCGGGCCTGATCTCGGCCGGGATCTTTGCGTTCACGCTCAGCTGGAACGAATTCATCTACGCACTGACCTTCATCTCCAGCTCGGAAAACAAGACGATCCCGGTCGGCGTACTGACCGAACTGGTGCGCGGCGATGTCTATGAATGGGGCGCATTGATGAGCGGGGCGCTGCTTGGGTCGCTGCCGGTCGTGATCCTGTATTCGTTCTTCGTGGATTACTACGTCAGTTCGATGACCGGCGCCGTCAAGGAATAAGGGGGGCGCTGCCCCCCGTCCTTCGGACTCCCCCCGGGGTATTTGCAAAACGGCGAAAGCGGCGCTGCCCCGTTCACTGTTTCGAAAATACCCTCGGGGGTCCGGGGGCCGAAAGCCCCCGGCAGCCACGTCAATAGGTCGCGCGGCCACCCGAAATGTCGAAGACCGCGCCGGTCGAAAAGGCGCAATCCTCGGAAGAAAGCCAAGCCACCAGCGAGGCTGCCTCGGCCGGTTCCAGGAAGCGGTTCATCGGAATTTTCGCCAGCATGTAGTCGATATGCTCCTGGGTCATCTGGTCGAAGATCGGCGTGCGGGCGGCAGCCGGGGTGATCGCGTTGACCAGGATCCCGGTCCCGGCAAGTTCCTTGCCCAGCGATTTCGTCAGCGCGATCAGGCCGGCCTTGGAGGCCGAGTAATGCGCCGCATTGGGGTTGCCCTCCTTGGCTGCGATCGAGGCGACGTTGACGATCCGGCCATAGCCACGCTCGATCATGCCGGGCACCAGTGCGCGGCAAGTGACATAGGGGGCGTTCAGGTTCACTTCGATCACCTGGCGCCAGACGGCGGGATCAAGCTCCCATGTCTTGGCATTGCCGCCGGTGATGCCGGCATTGTTGACCAGGATGTCGACGGGACCGGCTTCTGCCGCCGCCGCCTCGATCTCGGTGTCGACGGCAAGTTCGACCTGACGGGCCGAGGCTGAGGCCCCCAGGCTTGCGGCGGCGCGTTCGGCCGCAGCCCCGTCGCGGTCCCACAGGATTACCCGCGCGCCGCTTTCGACGAAGCGCTGCGCGACGGCAAGGCCGATGCCCTGCGCGCCGCCGGTCACGACCGCAAGCCGGCCGTCCAGATCGATCTTGTTCATTGCTGCTCCCTCATCCGTTCCTTGGAGATTTCTCAGGCCAGGCCATTGCTGCCCAATGAGCGGCGCAGCAGGTCCAGCTGCTGCCGGTCGGCCCGGTCGCGATGGGCATTATGCCGTTCGCGCGTCAGCGCCCTGTCGCCCGCCTGCAGGGCGGCGAAGGTGCTGCGATGTTCGTCATTCGATTCCACCGGCATCGGACGAAGCGGCAGGATCATCAGTCGGGCACGATATTGCTGGCCCCAGAAGGCATTGATCGCGGTCTGAAGGCGCTGGTTGCCGCAAAGCGCCACCACTTCTGAATGGAATTCGTCGTCCAGTTCGGACCAGCGGGTGATGTCGCCGACGGCGGTCGCATTTTCCATCTCGTCCAGCATCCGGCCGAGACGACGGACGTCCTCGATCCTCAGGCCGCGTTCGGCCGTCAGCTCGAAGGCCCTGACCTCAAGCGCCGAGAAGACGTCGAGGATATTGCCGAAATCCTGCAAGGACAGCGCCTTGACGGTAACGCCGTGGCGTGGCCTGACTTCGACCAGCCCCTCTTCGGCCAGCTTGATGACGGCTTCGCGCACGGGGGTCCGCGACAGCGACAGCAAGGCGGCCAGCTCGGTTTCCAGAAGCGTCGTGCCGGGCGCAAGCCGCCCGGTCAGGATGCGATAGCGCAGGTCGTGATAGGCCCGCTCGCGCGCGGCCATCTCGGTCAACCCCTGCAGGCTGGGCACCGGCCGGGACGAGCGCGGCTTGCCCCGGTCGTTCTTTCGGCTGCCTGTCGGCTCAGCCGGCCGCATCGGCGGTGTCGCGGATATGGGCCCGGATGATCGACTGGAAGTCCGGATCGGCAGTAAAGCCCGCCGCCAACGCCCGCTCGGGCGAGAAATCGGTCGGCCAGCCTGCGACGATGGTGCGGATCGTCTCGTTCGGGACGCGTTTCACGCGGGCCACCGCATCCGCCCCGGCGACTTCGCGCAGCGCATCCAGCACCTCGGAGATGGTCAGGCTGAGGCCCGGCATCGTCAGGCAGCGCCGCACGCCAAGCTGTGCCGTGTCCATGGTCGCGGCATGCAGCAGGAAGCCGACTGCGGCATCGGGGCTTGCGAACCAGTGGCGGACGTCATCCTCGACCGGCAGCTCGGCGTCCATGCCCGCCAGCGGTTCCCGGATGATGCCCGAGAAGAAGCCCGAGGCCGCCTTGTTCGGCTTGCCAGGGCGCACGACGATGGTGGGCAGGCGGATGCCGACGCCATCGAAGAAGCCCTTGCGCGAATAGTCGTTCAGCAGCAGCTCTCCGATCATCTTCTGCGCGCCATAGCTGGTCATGGGTGCGGTGATGAAGGTGTCGGTGATCTTTTCCTCGAACGGGGCGCCGAACACGGCGATGGACGAGGTATAGACGACACGCGGGTGATAATCCGGTCCCTGCGCGCGGATCGCCTCGAACAGATGGCGGGTGCCATCCATGTTGATGGCATAACCCTTGTCGAAATCGGCCTCGGCCTCGCCCGAGACGATGGCGGCAAGATGGAAAATCACGTCAGGTCGATCGGCGACCAGCCCGTCAACCGTGGCGCGGTCCGCGATGTCGCCGGACAGCACCTTGACGGCGATCGCATCGGTCGATGACAGGTCGGCGGGAAAGACGTCGAAGGCGGTCAGTGCATCCACAGGCTTGTCGCCCACTTTGCCGGTCTTCAGGATGTTTTCCGCAAGCCTGCGGCCAACCATGCCGGCCGCGCCAATGATCAACAGCTTCATGTCCGAACCTTCCTCCCTCGCTTCGGTCAGCTATGTATACATTGCCGATTCGGGTGGCGCCAGTGGTTCGATGGTATGCCGCGCGCCAGATTGGCGCATCGGGGCAGGTGGAGGAGCCGGCTCCTGCAGGTTCCCCCGCCCGCGCGTCGCGGACGGGGAGGCATTGCGGCTTACTTGCCCCAGCGCAGGGCGACCGGATCCAGCGGACGGACCAGATCCAGAAGCATGGCGCGGGTCGCCGGGTGCAGCGCGGGGATCGGGTGGCGGCTGAATTCGGACTTGATCACCCCGCCTTCGACCATGACGGCCTTGGCCGACAGGAAGCCACATTGGCGGTTCTCGTGGTTCACCGCGGGCAGGATGCGGGCATAGGCGGCAGTGGCAGCGGCACGGTCGCCGGCCTTCCAATGGGTCAGCACCGGCTTGATCTGGTCGGGGATCATGGCCGAGGTCATCGAGCCCGTCGCACCCGCATCCAGGTCTGCCAGCAGGGTGATGGCTTCCTCTCCGTCGAAGGGACCCTCGATCGCGTCGCCGCCTTCGGCGATCAGCGTGCGCAGCTTGGCCGCCGCACGGGGGCATTCGATCTTGAACAGCTTCACCATCTCGATTTCGCGCGCCATACGGACCAGCAGCGGCACGGGCAGGTCGACGCCCGACAGCGGCGCGTCCTGGATCATGATCGGGATGCCGACATCGCCGACGCGGGCGAATTGTTCGAACGTCTGCTCGGCCGTGCCTTTCAGCAGCGCGCCGTGATAGGGGGGCATCATCATGACCATCGCCGCGCCAAGATCCTTGGCAAGCTGGGCGCGCTCGACCGCGATCGGCGTCGCATAATGGCTGATGGTCACGATCACCGGCACGCGGCCGGCGACATGCTCGATCGAAACGCGGGTCAGTTCCTCGCGCTCGGCATCCGAGATCAGGAACTGTTCCGAGAAGTTGGCAAGGATGCAGATCCCGTCCACACCCTGGTCGACCATGCAGTCGAGGATGCGGCGCATGCCGTCGTAATCGACCGAGCCGTCGTCGTTGAATGAAACCGGCGCAACCGGCCAGATGCCCTCGTATTTAGCCATGACGGCCTCCCAGAAATAATCGCCGCGGATGGTATACCATTTTGCACCGGGCGCAAGCTGCCCCCTTTCGCCGCCGGTTCCTCTGGTATACCAAGTTTGGCGTAGCTGGCTTTACGGAGGGGGCAAGCCATGGCGAACACCAAAGCAAACAAGCGCTTCCGGTCCCAGGAATGGTTCGACAACCCGAACAATCCCGGCATGACCGCGCTGTATATCGAGCGTTACCTGAATCAGCAGTTCACCCGCGAAGAGCTGCAATCGGCCCGCCCGATCATCGGCATTGCCCAGACGGGCAGCGACCTTGCGCCCTGTAACAAGATCCACGTCTTTCTGATGGACCGCATCAAGGCGGGCATCCGCGACGGTGGCGGCATCCCGATGGAATTCCCCGTCCATCCGATTCAGGAGACGGGCAAGCGCCCGACCGCGGCGCTCGACCGCAACCTGGCGTATCTGGGTCTGGTCGAGGTGCTGCACGGCTATCCGCTGGACGGGGTCGTGCTGACCACCGGCTGTGACAAAACCACCCCCGCGATGCTGATGGGCGCGGCGACCGTCGACATTCCCGCGATTACGCTGAACGGCGGCCCGATGCTGGATGGCTGGTGGAAGGGCAAGCGCGCCGGATCTGGCACCGTGGTCTGGGAAAGCCGCCGCCTGCTCTCCGAGGGCAAGATCGACTATGACGAGTTCATGTCCCGCGTCTGCGCCAGCGCGCCCAGCCTTGGCCATTGCAACACCATGGGCACCGCCAGCACGATGAACGCCATGGCTGAGGCGCTCGGCATGTCGCTGACCGGCTGCTCGGCCATTCCCGCGCCTTTCCGAGAGCGCATGAACATGGCCTATCAGACCGGCAAGCGCATCGTCGAGATGGTCTATGAAGACATCAAGCCCAGCGACGTCATGACCCGCGAAGCCTTTGAAAACGCGATCATCGTCAACGCGGCCATCGGCGGATCGACCAATGCTCCGCCGCATCTGCAGGCCATCGCCCGCCATGCCGGGGTCGAGCTGGACGTGACCGACTGGCAGAAGGTCGGATTCGACGTGCCGCTGTTGGTCAACATGCAGCCTGCGGGCGAGTATCTGGGCGAAAGCTTCTTCCACGCGGGCGGCGTGCCTGCCGTCATGGGAGAGCTGAAGAAAGCCGGCCGCCTGCATGAAAAGGTCATGACCGTGACCGGCCAGACCATGGGGCAGAATCTGATCGGCTGGGAAAGCCAGGATCAGGCGGTGATCCGTCCCTATGGCAACCCGCTGCGCGAGAATGCGGGATTCATCGTGCTGACCGGCAACCTGTTTGACAGCGCGCTGATGAAGACCAGCGTGATCTCGAAGGACTTCCGCCAGCGATTCCTGTCCGAACCGGGGAATGAGGGCGTCCACGAGGCGCGCGCCATCGTCTTCGAAGGCCCCGAGGATTACCACGACCGTATCAACGACCCGGCGCTTGGCATCGACGAGAATTGCATCCTGTTCATCCGCGGCGTGGGCTGTGTCGGCTATCCCGGCAGCGCCGAGGTGGTGAACATGCAGCCGCCGGATGCGCTGCTGAAAAAGGGCATCAACCACCTGCCGACGGTGGGCGACGGGCGGCAGTCTGGGACATCCGAAAGCCCGTCCATCCTGAACGCCTCGCCGGAATCGGTCGTGGGTGGCGGGCTTGCCTATCTGCGGACCGGGGACCGCGTGCGGCTGGACCTGAATGCGGGCCGGATGGACGCGCTGGTCGACGAGGGCGAATGGCAGGCGCGCAAGGATGCCTGGACGCCCCCGGTTCTGGAGTGCCAGACCCCCTGGGAAGAGATCTACCGCAAGGAAGTCGGCCAGCTTGACAAGGGCGGCTGCCTTGAGCTTGCAACCGCCTATCAGCGCGTGCGGCAGACCCTGCCGCGCGACAACCATTGATGGAATTGAGGGAGGAGAACCTCGTGAAGAACATCCTGATCACCGGTGGCGGCAGCGGCGTGGGCCGCGTCACGGCGCAACTGTTTCTGGAAAAGGGCTGGAAGGTCGGCCTGATCGGACGGCGCGAAGCGGCGCTGGCGGAAACCGCGGCGGGCCATGCCGACGCACTGGTTCTGCCCTGCGACGTGACCGATCCGGCGGCGGTCGATGCGGCCTTTGCCAAGGCGGTCGCGGCATGGGGCCGGCTGGATGTCCTGTTCAACAACGCGGGTGCCGTGCTGCCCTCGAAGATGATCGACGAGATCAGTGTCGAGGAATGGCGCACCGTCGCTGACGTCAACATCAGCGGCATGTTCCTTTGCGCCCGTGCTGCCTTCCGGCAGATGCGCAATCAGGACCCGATGGGCGGACGCATCGTCAACAACGGCTCGGTCTCTGCAGACGTGCCGCGTCCCGGCTCGGCGCCCTATACCATGTCGAAACACGCGGTGACGGGCCTGACCCGGACGCTGTCGCTGGACGGGCGGCGCTTCAACATCGCCTGCGGACAGGTCGATATCGGCAATGCCCTGACCAACATGGCAGAGGCGATGACCAAGGGCGTGCCGCAGGCTGACGGATCCATCAAGGTCGAGCCGGTGATCGACGCAAAGACCGTGGCGGATTCGGTCCTGCATATGGCCAGCGTCCCCGATGGTGCGAATATCCAGTGGCTGACGGTCATGGCGACCAACATGCCCTATATCGGTCGGGGTTGAGGCATGGCCGAGGTTCTGGCTGTCGGCCCTTATGCCGAGCGTGACATCAAGGCGCTGCGCGAGCAGTTCGCCGCACCGCATCTTGCCGGTCCCGAGCTGATCGCGGACCTGCCCGAGGCCGAGCGGGCCAAGGTGGTGGCGCTGGCCTTCCTGGGCCACAAGGGGCTGGGTTCGCAGGTCATGGACCTGCTGCCCAACCTGCGCTTCATCACCAATTTCGGCGTGGGTTTCGATGCCATCGACATTCCCGCGGCGACCGCGCGCGGCATCACCGTGACGAACACGCCCGATGTGTTGAACGATGATGTCGCAGACCTGGCGCTGGCATTGCTGATCGCGGACAGTCGCCGCATGAACGCGGCCGAGCGCTGGATGCGCGAAGGACATTGGGCCAAGGGGCCGGAATATCCTCTGCAGCGCAAGATGTCGGGCCGCAAGGTCGGTGTCCTTGGTCTTGGCCGCATCGGGCGCGAGATCGCGGACCGGCTTGCCGCCTTCAAGTGCGAGATCCACTATTTCTCGCGCAGCGAAAAGCAAACCCCCGGCTGGCACTGGCATACCGACCCGGTGGCGCTGGCGTCCGCCGTCGATGACATGGTCATCGCGGTCGTCGGCGGGCCCGAGACCGAGGGCCTCGTCTCGGCCGAGGTGATCGCCGCGCTGGGACCGGACGGCGTCATCGTCAATATCGCCCGCGGCTCGGTCATCGACGAAGAGGCGCTGATCGACGCGCTGCAGAACGGTCGCCTGCGCGGGGCCGGGCTGGACGTGTTCCGGGGCGAGCCTGCGCCCGATCCGCGCATTCTTGCGCTGGAAAACGCAACGATCCTGCCGCATGTCGGCTCTGCCACGCTTGAGACGCGGGCGGCGATGGGGGAATTGCAGCGCAGGAACCTGCGCGACCTGCTGGACGGCAAGCCTGCCGTCACGCCGGTGAACTGAAGGAAGGCCGGCGATGACCGAGGATACTTTGGCCGAGGCCATCGCCTATGAACTGCGCCGGGAGATCCTGCGCGGCAACCTGCCCCCCGGCGCGCCGATCAAGGAACGCGACAATGCCGAAAGGCAGGGCGTCTCGCGCACCCCCATGCGCGAGGCGATCCGTATTCTGGCGAAAGAGGGGCTGGTCCAGCTTCGCCCGCTGCGCAGCCCGGTCGTCGCCAACCCCTCGTTGGCCGAGATCATCGACCAGATTCGCGTGTTGCACGCGCTGGAGTTGCTGTCGGGCGAACTGGCCTGCGAAAAGGCCAGCGATGACGAGATCGCGGCCATCGGCGCGCTCAAGGACCGGATCGAGACCATCTATGGCGAGGCCGATACGCTGGATGTGTTCGAACTGGACATGCAGTTTCATTCCGCGATCGTCGCCGCCTCGCATAACGCTGCGCTGGCGGAAACGCATGGCGCCTATATGGCTCGGCTGTGGCGCGCGCGTTATCTGTCGGCGCGGCGCAAGTTGTCGCGCGAACGCGTCCTGCGCCAGCACAAGGCGATCCACGCCGCGCTGGCCCTGCGCGATGTCGCGGCCATCAAGGCCGAGATCGGCGCCCATCTTGGCGCGATGATCGCCAATATCCGCGACCACTTCCTGGAACAGGACGGCGATGGCGCCGCGCAAACCGCGACAGGGGAAGACCGCCCGGAATGAGCATGGGGAACAACCTCAAGGGCATGGCCCTGATGACGGGCGCCGTGGTGCTGTTCGCCGGCCAGGACACGACCGCCAAATGGCTTCTGGTTTCGGGGCTTGCCACCATGCAGGTCGCCTTCGTGCGCTATGCGGTGCATCTGGTTGCGACGCTTGCGGCCACGGTTCCGCGGCGGGGCTGGGGCGTCCTGCGCTCGGTCAATCCGCGGCTGCAGCTTTTGCGTTCGCTGGCGCTTCTGGGCAGCACCGCACTGAACTTCGTCGCGCTGAGCGTGCTGCCGTTGACCACGGTGACGGCGATCATGTTCGCAAGTCCGGTCCTGGTTACCCTGCTGGCGGTGCCGGTGCTGGGTGAAAAGGTCGGCGTCGCGCAGTTCGTCGCCATTTTGCTGGGATTCATGGGGGTGCTGGTCGTCGTCTCGCCCTGGCAGGCGGGGTTCCATCCGGCGATCCTGTATTCGCTGGGGGCCTGTCTTTGCACCTCGGTCTATTTCATCCTCAGCCGGATGCTGGCGGCGGAATCGACGGCGACCCAGCAGATCTGGGCCAGCGGTATTGCGACGATCAGCCTTGCGCCGTTTGCGCTGATGCAATGGCAGCAGCCGCATGATTGGCTGACGGTGGTGCTGATGGTTCTCATCGGGGTGATCGGGGCCAGCTCCCACAGTCTGGTGACGCTGGCCCATCGCATCGCCGACGCCTCGGTCCTGGCCCCCGTCGTCTATCTGCAACTGCTGTTTGCCAGCGTCGCGGGCTATCTGGTCTTTGGCCAGGTGCCGGGGGTATCGACGCTTCTGGGCGCGGTGGTCATCATCTCGGGCGGCGCGCTGCTTTGGCTGTCCGGACGTAGAAAGAGAATTGCCGCAATTCGCACTTCCGCGATCGCATTACCATCGGAACAATCCCATTCGACAACCCGAAATAAGGAGGACAGATGAAACTGCTGCGCTATGGCCCCGAGGGCCAGGAAAAGCCCGGCCTGCTGGACGGCGAGGGCAAGATTCGCGACCTGTCGGGCCACGTGGCCGACATCTCGGATGATGCGCTGACCCCCGAGGGGCTGGCGAAACTGGCCGCGATCGACGTCGCCTCGCTGCCGGTGGTCGAAGGCTCGCCCCGTCTGGGCGCCTGCGTCGGTCACGTGCGCAAGTTCATCGCCATCGGCCTGAACTATGCCGACCACGCCGCCGAAAGCGGGATGCCCGTCCCGGCCGAGCCGGTCGTCTTCAACAAATGGACCAGCTGCATCGTCGGCCCGAACGACGACGTGGTGATCCCCGAGGGCTCGACCAAGACCGACTGGGAAGTCGAGCTTGGCATCGTGATCGGCAAGACCGCGCGCAAGGTCTCGGAAGCCGAGGCGCTTGACCATGTCGCGGGCTATTGCGTCATCAACGACGTGTCCGAACGCGAATGGCAACTGGAACGGGGCCAGACCTGGGACAAGGGCAAGGGGTTCGACACGTTCGGCCCGATCGGTCCCTGGCTTGTCACCAGCGACGAGGTGGCCGATGCCGGCAACCTGTCGATGTGGCTTGAGGTCGATGGCAAGCGCTATCAGGACGGCTCGACCAAGACGATGATCTTTGGCGTGGCCAAGCTGATCGCCTATTGCTCGCGGCTGATGACGCTGATGCCGGGCGACGTGATCACCACCGGCACGCCTCCGGGCGTCGGCATGGGGCAGAACCCGCAGGTCTTTTTGAAGGGCGGCGAGACGATCCGTCTGGGCATCGAGGGCCTGGGCGAGCAGACCCAGAAGGTCCGCCGCGCCTGAGTGACGAAAGGCGGCGGGCCTGTCCCGCCGCCCGATTCCTTGAGGAGGGAAGGATGAAGTTTTCAGCCAATCTCGGCTTTCTGTGGAACGATATGGCCTTGCCCGACGCGATCCGCGCGGCGGCGGCGGCCGGCTTCGATGCCGTCGAATGCCATTGGCCCTATGACCAGGCGCCCGAGGCGGTCGCCGCGGCGCTGGCCGAAACCGGCCTGGAGATGCTGGGCCTGAACACGCTGCGGGGCAAGCCGGGCGAAAACGGCCTGTCGGCCCTGCCCGGACGCGAGGCCGAGGCCCGTGCCGAGATCGACCGCGCCATTGCCTATGCCCGTGCCATCGGCTGCGGCGCCATTCACGTCATGGCGGGTTTTGCCGAAGGTCCGGCCGCCGAGGCCGTGTTCCGCGCCAATCTGGATCATGCCTGCCGCGCCGCGCCCGAGCTGACTATCCTGATCGAGCCGCTGAACCGCCATGACGCGCCCGGCTATTTCCTGACGCATTCGGGGCAGGCGCTGGACCTGATCGAACGCGCCGGGCACGAGAACCTGAAACTGATGTTCGACTGCTATCACCTGCAGATCATGGAAGGCGATCTGACCCGCCGTTTGCAGGCATTGCAGCCGGTGATCGGGCATGTCCAGATCGCGGCCGTTCCCGACCGGGGCACGCCGGATCATGGCGAGCTGGATTTCCGCCATATTTGCGCGACTTTGCGCGACTTGGGCTGGGCCCGGCCCGTCGGCGCGGAGTACCGCCCCGTCGGTCCGACCGGCGACAGCCTGGGCTGGTTGCCGGCCTTGCGCGCGATCTGACAATCACGCCGCCCGTGGCGCGGGCGGCGTGGGTATTTGGGAAACAGTGAAGATCAGCCCTGTTTCACGGGCAAGGTCGCGCCCGCCCGTTCCGCCAGGATCTTGGCGATCGCGGCATCGGCCTCGCGCCCGAGCCCCGCTTCCGAGGCGGCGCGGTAAAGCGCCAGCGAGGCATCGGCCAGGGGAACCGGGCTACCAAGTGCGTGGGCGCTGTCAGTGACGATTCCCAGATCCTTGACGAAGATGTCGACGGCCGAGAAGGGCGTGTAGTCCCCCGACACCACCTGCGGGCCGCGGTTCTGGAACATCCAGCTGTTGCCCGCGCATTCGGTAATGACCTCCTGCACGGTGCCAAGATCGAGGCCGCTTTTCGCGGCAAGCACCATCGCCTCGGCCATGGCGGCGATATGGACGCCGGCGAGAAGCTGGTTGATGAGCTTCATCCGGCTGCCCGCGCCGGGCGTGTCGCCAAGGCGGAAGACCCGCGCCGCGATCGCGTCGAGCGCGGGCTGGATGCGGGCGAAGGCCTCGGGAGGGCCGGAGGCCATGATGCTGATCGCACCTTCGCGGGCCTTGGTGGCCCCGCCCGAAACCGGGGCGTCGATGGCGACCATCCCGGCCGCCTGCACCTGTTCGGCGATGGCGACCGCGTCATCGGGTTGCATGGTCGGGCAAAGGACGAAGATGGTGCCCGGACGCGCCGCGGCCACGGCGCCGTTCTGACCGAAAAGCACGGTCCGTGTCTGGGCTGCGTTCACGACATAGACGAAGATCACGTCGGCGGCGGCAGCCTCGGCCGGGGTGGCGACGGGTCGGCCCCCGGCGGACGCGAGCTCGGCCAGCGGGGCCGGGTTCACATCCACGCCGCGGATGTCGAGTCCCGCACGGGCCAGCGACAGCGCGGCGCCAAGGCCCATCGAGCCGAGGCCGATGACGGCAGTGGTCAGGCTCATGTCCAGGCCTCCTTGCGGCGGGCGAGCAGTTTGCGGATCAGCGGGGCTGTCCAGACGAGGATCGTGAAGATCCCCAGCCCGGCCGCGATGGGACGTTCGAAAAAGGCCAGCATGTTGCCGTCGGATTTGATCATCGAAGTGATGAAATGCTGTTCAAGCAACGGACCAAGGACAAGTCCGAGGATCGCCGGGGCGATGGGAATGTCATTTTCCTCCATCATGAAGCCCAGGATGCCGAAGGCCAGCATCAGGATGATCCCGAAGACCGAGTTGGTGATGGCGAAGGCCCCGACGATGCAGAACAGCATGATGATCGGCATCAGCACCCGCTGCGGCACCGCGAGGATCGTGGTCGAGGCGCGGATCGCGATCCAGCCCAGCGGGATCATCAGCAGGTTCGCCAGCAGGAAGACGATGAAAAGCGCGTTGATGAGCGGGGCCTGTTCGATGAAGATCGTCGGGCCCGGGTTCATCCCCTTGATGTAAAGGACGCCGATCACGATGGCGGTGATCGAGTCGCCCGGAATGCCGAAGACCAGCGCCGGGATCCAGGCGCCGCTGACGGCGGCATTGTTCGAGGCCCCGGCCTCGACCAGCCCCTCGACATGGCCCTTGCCGAACTTCTCGGGCTCGCGCGAGAAGCGCTTGGACATGGCGTAGGAAATCCAGGCGGCGATGTCTGCGCCTGCGCCGGGCAGGGCGCCGATCAGCGTACCGACGATATTGCCGCGCAGCATCTGCTTGGGATACTTGCGCATGATCGGGATCTGGCTGCGCAGCATCCCCTTGGTCGAGGGGCGCAGCGGCGCGCCCAGCTTGTACCCGCGCACCAGATATCGGAACACCTCGGCCAGCGCGAACAGGCCGATCATCGCCGGAATGAACGAGATCCCGCCCAGCAGGTCGACATTGCCGAAGGTGAAGCGCGGCTCGGCGGTGGGATTGTCCATGCCGACGCAGGCCGCGACCAGCCCGATCACCAGCGCGACCAGTCCGCGCGGGATCGAGCCGGGCGAGACAAAGATCGCCGCGGACAGGCCCAGCAGCACCAGCCAGAAATACTCGAAGGACGAGAACTTCAGTGCCACCTCGGCCAGCAGCGGCGAGGCGACGATCAGGACGATGGTGCCGAAAACGCCGCCCAGCACCGAAAAGACCAGCAGTGCGCCAAGCGCCTCGGGGCCGCGGCCGTCGCGGGTCATACGATAGGAATCATCGACATAGGCGGCCGAGGCGGGCGTGCCGGGGATGCGCAGCAGCGCGCCCGGAATGTCACCCGAAAAGATCGCCATCGCCGATGCCGTGACGATCGAGGCGATTGCGGCAATCGGCTCCATGAAAAAGGTGATCGGCACCAGAAGGGCCGTGGCCATGGTCGCGGTCAGGCCGGGAATGGCGCCGACAAACAGGCCGAAGGCGCCGGACAGCAGCATGACCAGCAGGACATGGGGGTCGAAGACCATGGCGAAGGATTGTGCGAGAACGCTCATCTGATGGACCTCACCACGGCAGGGACAGGAACTCGCCGCGCGGCAGCGGCACCAGCAGCATCTTGCCGAAGGCGAATTGCACGACGACCACGGTCACCAGTGAAATCAGCAGCGCCGGCAATGGCTTTGTCCCTGTCAGCAGCATCATCGCGGCGACCAGCACAAGACTGGCGATGGTGAAGCCCAGCCAGTCCACGGTCAGGATATAGGCCAGGATCAGCAGCGCGGTGGCGCCCAGCTTGGCCCAGGTCCGCGGCTCTCCCGCCCAGTCGAGCGCGGTCGCCAGGGGCGCGCCGCGTTCGGTCGCCAAGCCCTGCACGATCAGCCAGATCCCGACGATCACGGCCAGACCGGCAATGACCGTGGGCAGCGTCTCGGCCCCGTACTTCTGCCCCGGTATCGGTGAAAACTGGCGGGCGGCGATGAACATCGCAATCCCCCCCAGCAATGTCAGCACGCCAAGCGCGCGGTCCCCAAGTCTCATGCCGGTCCCCTTCCCGACTGCAGGAAAAAGGCCGCGGGGATCACCCGCGGCCCTGTCTTACTTTGCCAAGCCGGCTTTTTTCATGATGTCGCCAAGGCTGGCGTCATCGGCAGCGACGGTCGCGGTCGCCTCCTCGGGGCCGGCCCAACGCAGGCCGAAGCCGCGGTCCTTCATGAAGTTCTGATAGGCGTCGCTGTTATACGCCTTTTCGATGGCCGCGATCAGACGCTCGCGCGCTTCGGGGGGCATGTCCTTCGGCGCGGCAATGGCGCGCCAGACCGAAAGCTTCCAGTCCGAGCCGGTGGCCTCCTTCAGGGTCGGGGTGTCAGGGAACAGGTCCTGCCGTTCGTCCGACATGCTGGCCAGGGCACGCACGCGGTCCGCGTCGATCAGGGCGCGTCCCTCGGCCAGGGACGAGGGAACCATCTGCACTCCGCCGGCGACCATGTCTGTCAGCCCGGCATTCGCACCCTGACTGGGGACGAAGGGCACGGATTGCAGCGGGATGCCTTCGGACATCAGCCAGCCCAGCAGGTTCAGGTGCCAGATGCCGCCCTGACCGGTTCCCGAGGCCTTGACGGTTCCCGGCGGCTCGGACTTGATCGCATCGCGCAATTCGGCTGCGGTCTTCCACGGGGCGTCCTCGGCCACCATGATGCCACCGGGATCGGCGTTGACCAGCGCGAGAATGTCGAAATCCTTGTAGGTCAGGTCGGTCAGCCCCTGCCAATGCATCATGTCGATCTCGATCGTCATGACGCCAATGGTATAGCCATCGGGCTTGCCGCGGGCGATGGCGGTATGGCCGACCACACCCGAACCGCCCGTGCGGTTCACCACGTTCACCGGCTTGCCCAGTTCCTCCTGCAGGATCTGCGCAAAGATCCGGCCCACGGCATCGGTGCCGCCACCTGCGCCCCAAGGCACGATCATTTCGATGGGTCGTTCGGGATATTCGGCAAATGCGGGGGCGCTCCAGGTGCCCAGCATGCAACCCGCCGCAAGCAGCGGCAGAACGGCTCTGCGTTTCATGATCTTCCTCCCTGATGGCGCGTTTCCGCGCCTTTCCTCCGGAAGGAAGGATCATGTTTCATGTATACATTGTCAACTGCGCCTGAAGGACGCACGACGTTTCACGTATTCACCGCCAGATCGTAATGCATACATGCCAGTTTTTCGGCCTTGTCGAAATATTGGGGCGACAGTTGCATGATGCCCGGAAGGTCGCCGAAGACGCGTCGAAGGTGCAGGCGCATGGCGGTTTCGGCCTGGTCCGCCTCACCACTTGCGACGGCGTCGACGACGGCGCGGTGCTGGTCCAGCATGATGTCGTTCGGCGTCACCGCCGAGACCAGGTGCCGCACCCGGTCCAGATGCACCTTGAGCACCTGAAGATGGTTCCAGGCCATCACCTTTCCGGCGATTTCGGCCAGAGTATAATGAAATTCCTCGTCCAGCATCACCAGGGCCTTGGCGTCGCCCTGTGGAATGGCGTCCTGCCGGACCAGGATTTCGCGCAGGGTCGCGATCTGTTCGGGGCGGGCATTCCGGGCGGCAAGGCGGACGATATCGGATTCGACCGCCTCGCGGATGAAACGCGTGCTGAGCACCCAGTCCATGTCGATGCGCGATACGAAGGTCCCGCGCTGGGGCCGTACTTCCAGCAGGCCCTCTCCGGCAAGGCGGATGAAGGCTTCGCGGACCGGCTGGCGCGACAGGTCATACTGGTCCGCGATCTCCTGTTCGGACAGGCGGGTGCCGGGCAGGATGTCACCGCTGATGATCCGCCGATGCAGGATCAGATGCATCTGCGCTGCGGCAGGCATCTCGGCGGCGGGGGCAGGTTGCGGACCGCTGGGGGCAGGCGCCGCGGATGTCGTGGTCATGGTGTTCCTCCTGAAACACCATTTCCCTTGAAGCGGATGAGTGCGTCAACTGCTTCCGGTGCGCGTGAAGCCCAGGACGGTCGTCTGGCGATAGACCTGGTCGCTGGTCAGCAGGGTCGAGGGGTAATCCCCGTGATGGACCGCATCGGGCCAAAGCTGGGATTCCATCGCGATCCCGGCATGGCGGCCATAAGGCGCGCCGCCGATCCCCTTGGCCCCGCCCTGCATGTGGGCGGCGGCATAGACCTGCAGTCCCGGCTCGGTCGAGTCGATCGTCATGCGGACATCTCCCGCCTGCAACACTGCCGCGGGACGGGGCAGGTGGTGGCGGGTCGTGTCGATGCACAGGTTATGGTCGATCAACGGACCGCCCAGCCGTTCGGCCAGCTGGACCGGCTGACGGAAATCCAGATGCGTGCCCGCGACGGGCGCAGGGCTGCCCAAGGGGATCAACGCCTCGTCCACCGGCAGGTAGGTCTCGGCCGGGATGGTCAGGCGGTGGTCCGAGATGTCGGCTTTGCCGTCCAGATTGAAATAGCTGTGCTGCGCGAAATTGCAGATCGTGGTTTCGCTGGAGGTCGCGACAATCTCGATCCGCAGTGCCGGGCCGGGCAGGATCTGATAGCGCACGCGCACCAGCATCGCTCCCGGAAAGCCCATGTGACCGTCCGGCAGGTAATCCGACAATGCGACGAAATCCGGCCCGTGATCGGCGACTGTCCAGTTGCGCACCCCTGTCCCGTCCGAGCCGCCATGCAGCGTCGTCCGCCCGGCTTCGTTTCGATCCAGGGCAAGGGGGCGCCCGTCGATTTCGGCCTCGCCGCGGGCGATGCGGTTCGCGCAGCGTCCGACGATCGCGCCGAAATAGCGCCCCTCGTCCAGATAGGGGGGCAGGGTCGGGAAGCCCAGCACCAGCGGATGCGCGACCCCGTCCAGGCGCAAGTCTTGCAGAGAAGCGCCCAGCGTGACGACCGAGGCGGTCAGCCCGTGGCCCGTTATGGTGATCCGGCTGACCTCTTGCCCATCGGGCAGCTTGCCGAAAGCGTCCTTCGTCATGGTTGCACCTGTGGTTCGGGTCGCCCGGTCACGCCGACCGGCAGCACCATCCAGCTGCGCCCGTCCTGCGCGCCGCCAAGGTCGACCGCCGCGCTGGTGACAAGGATGCGGTCCAGTCTTTCGCCGATGAAGGCGGGGCAGGTCGTCTGTTTCACGGGCAGCTCGACCGATTGCAACAATTGGCCGTCGGGGGCATGGCAGACCAGCTTGCCGGTGCCCCAGCGGGCGTTCCAGAAATTGCCTTTCGCATCGGTCACTGCGCCATCGGGAAACTGGTCGGTCCCGCGCAGGTCAAGGAAGACGCGTGGCTGGCCCTTGGGCCATCCATCGCTATCCAGATCCTGGACCCAGACCATCTGGGCATCCGTGTCGGCGAAATAACCCAGCTTGCCATCCGGCGAAAAGCAGATCGCGTTGGGGATCGAGACGGGAGAATGCAGCTTGCGCAGCTCACCCCGGTAATAGCGATAGATGGCGCCCTGTCCCGGGCTTCCATCCGTGGCCATGGTCCCGATCCAGAACCCGCCCTGCGGATCGGCGCGGCCATCATTCGAGCGGGTGTCGGGGCGGTCGGCCTCAAGCGCGACCAGATGCTGACGGCTGCCATCGCGCAGGTCGAAACGGAACAACGCCGTTTCGCTGGCGATCAGCAGATTGTCGTGGTCGATCCAGCCTGCCGCCGAGACACGATCGTCAAAGCTCCATGCCAGTTCGCGGCCGTGCCTGCGGCTCAGCATCCGGCGGTTCAGGATATCGAACCAGAAGGCCTGCTGGCGCTCGGGGTGCCAGAACGCCCCCTCGCCCAGCAGGCAAGGGCGAGGGTCGAACAGCGTGTATTTCATGCCGGAAGCGCCGCGACCATTTCGCGGGCGCGCTGGCCCACCTGATCGGCGCTGTCGCCGGGCTTGTAAAGCGAGCTGCCGATGCCGAAGCCCTGCGCGCCCGCTGCGATCCAGTCCGCAAAATTGTTCGGACCGACGCCGCCCACGGCATAGACCGACATGTCGCGCGGTAGCACCGCACGCAGCGCCTTGAGCGCGACCGTCCCGGCCTGATCGGCGGGGAACAGCTTCAGACCGGTGGCCCCGGCGGCGATGGCCGCAAAGCACTCGGTTGCGGTGAACACGCCCGGATAGGATTCCAGCCCCAGCCGCCGCGTTTCGCGGATGACCTCGGGATTGGTGTTGGGCGAAACGATCATGCGCCCGCCCACATCCGCGACGCGGGCCACATCCTCGACCGTCAGGACGGTGCCGGCGCCGATGGTGGCGCGCCCGGCAAAGGCCGTGGCCATCAGGCGGATGCTTTCCAGCGGATCGGGAGAGTTCAGCGGCACTTCGATTCGGTCGATGCCGGCATCGATCAGGGCCTCGCCCACGGCAAGTGCGTCGGTCGGGGTCAGGCCGCGCAGGATGGCTATGATTGGCTGGGTCATGTGGTCCTCGTCAGGGCGGAAGCGGCGGCGGTCAGTCCGGCAAGGACCAGTTCGCCACCATCCATTTGATGAGCATCCGCACCGGCCTGCGTCAAGGCCCCCGCGTAAAGCGCCGAAAGTTCGGGCGCGCCGATGATGACCACGCGGCGATCGCTCCATAGCGGTCGGGCTGCGGCCAGTTCGGACCCGATCAGCAGGCCCGAAAGCCGTCCAGCGCCCTGTTCCGCCGTCAACCCGTTCAGCAATGCCGCCGCGCGCAGGGGGAACAGGCCTGCCGGGGCCATGTCGGCATTGGTCGCCGCCTGGGCCGAAGCTTCCAGAAAGCTGTCCATGTCCGGTCGTGCGTCGCCGATGGTCAGGCGCAGTACGGATTGGCGCGACAAAAGGGCATAGACCTCTCCGGTCATGAAGGTGTGGAACCCCTCGACCATGCCGGATGCGATGCGCACCCATTTGCAATGCGTGCCGGGCAGGCAAAGCGTGCCTTCGAAATCCGGGTTCCGCGCCAGAAATCCCGCGATCTGGGTTTCCTCCCCGCGCAGCACGTCGGGCGGGTCGATCTGGGACAGGCCGGGCAGGATATGGACCTGAAGCCGCGGATCGGCGACCAGGGGTCGTGTCGCGCGCAGCGGGTCCAGCGGCGTGCAGGGGGTGGGGCGGTATTCCGCCTCGACCCAACCCGTCCGCGCGCCGACCATGCCGCAGGCGATGACCGGAACCGGCCGGTCACCCAACCAGTCCGCGACCAGTTCCAGAAGCGCGGGTTCGAACCCTTCCGGCGTCAGGCTGCCCATGCCCTTGTCCGAGGAGCGGTTGTCCAGCACCTCGGATCCCTGCATGGCCCAAACGCGAAGCCGGGTGGTGCCCCAGTCGACCGCGATCCAGTCCGGACCGGTCACGACGGGGCTTACCATTCGAACGCGTCGGTCTGCACCCGGCGCCCCAGCATCATGGCATCGGCGACATGGCGGAAGGGTGTCAGGTCGACATCGCTTTCGCCTTTCGCGATCAGCTCGGCAAAGCGGGCATAGATGCGGTCGTATTCGCCCGCCAGCGCGCCTTCTGCGGACAGAACCTCGCCATCGGCAGTGATGGTCGCGCCGCCTTGCGACAGCTCCATCACGCCGCGATCGGTTTCGATCCGCATGTTCCAGGTCTGGACGCCCGTTTCGCGGAAGTCGAAGTCCAGGTCGACCGGCGCGCCTTCCTCGGTCAGCATGGTCAACCGACCTGCGATGGGCGTGTCGCGGTTTGCCGGGAATTCAAGCTCGGCCCCGGTCGTGTAAAGCGCGACCGGCAGGATATAGGTCAGGATCGAATAGGCGTTGATGCCGGGATCGAAGACCCCGGTTCCACCGGGGGCGAAGATCCAGTCCTGGCCCGGATGCCAGCGCCGCACATCCTCGCGCCAGGTGACGGTGATCGCGGTGATCTTGCGGCTGGAGAGCCATTCCCGCGCGCCGGGAATGCCGGGCGCGAACTGGCTGTGCCAGGCGGTGAACAGGGTCTTGCCCTGATCACGGGCGATGCGCTGCAGGGTCATCACCTCGGACACGGTGGTGCCCGGCGGCTTTTCCAGCAGGACGTGGCGACCCGCCAGCAGCGCTTCGCGCGCGACGGCGAAGCGCACCTGCGGCGGGGTGCAAAGCGCGACCGCCCCGACCTCGGGCCGCTCGGCCAGGAAGGTCGTCACGTCCTTGAAGGCGCTGACCCCATCGGCCGTGTTGAAGGGGTCGACCGTCGCGGCCAGGTTGAAGGCGCTCGACGCATCCAGCGCGGGACGATGCTGTTCCCGCGCGATCTTGCCGAAGCCGATGATTGCCAGATCAGTGGCTGTCACGTCCCACCTCGCGTCCACGGCTGCCTTTGAGGAAGTCGAAATCGGCCCCGGTATCGGCGCCCTCGACATGGTCATGGAACATCCGGGCATAGCCGGAGGCCGGCGGCTCGACCGGGTTCTTCCAGTCGGCCAGACGCTGCGCGATTTCCTCGTCGCTGAGGTCCAGATGCAGGCGGCGGTTCGGAACGTCCAGTTCGATGAAGTCGCCGGTGCGCACGATCGCCAGCGGACCGCCACGCGCGGCCTCGGGCGAGGTGTGCAGGACCACGGTGCCATAAGCCGTCCCCGACATGCGCGCATCCGAGATGCGGACCATGTCGGTGATGCCCTTTTTCAGCACCTTGGGCGGCAGGCCCATATTGCCGACCTCGGCCATGCCGGGATAGCCCTTGGGACCGCAGTTCTTCATGACCATGACGCAGGTCTCGTCAATGTCGAGGCTGTCATCGTTGATCCGGGCCTTGTAGTCGTCGATATCCTCGAAGACCACGGCACGGCCACGGTGCTGCATCAGGTGCGGGCTGGCGGCCGAAGGCTTCAGCACCGCGCCCAGCGGCGCCAGGTTGCCCTTGAGAACGGCGATGCCGCCCTGCTGGGTCAGGGCCTTCTCGACCGGCAGGATGACGTCCTCGTTCCAGTTCTTGACGTCCTTGACCTCGTCCCAGACCGTCTCGCCCGAGACGGTCAGCGCGTCCTTGTGCAGAAGCCCGGCTTCACCCAGACGCTTCAGGACCACAGGCAGGCCACCCGCATAGAAGAACTCTTCCATCAGGTATTTGCCCGAGGGCATCAGGTTCACGATGGTCGCGACGTCGCGGCCGCAGCGGTCCCAGTCGTCCAGCGTCAGGTCGATGCCGACCCGGCCCGCCATGGCCAGCAGGTGGACGACGGCATTGGTCGACCCCCCGATCGCGCCATTGGTGCGGATCGCGTTTTCGAAGGCCTGCTTGGTCATGATGTCGCTGGGCTTCAGGTCGTCCTTGACCATCTGTACGATGCGGCGGCCCGACAGTTGCGCCATCACGCGGCGGCGACTATCGACGGCCGGGATCGCGGCATTGCCGGAAAGCGCCATGCCAAGCGCCTCGGCCATCGACGCCATGGTCGAAGCCGTGCCCATCGTGTTGCAGGTCCCGGACGAGCGGCTCATCGCCTGCTCGGCTTCCAGGAACTCGTCCTGCGTCATCTCGCCCGCCTTCACGGCTTCCGAGAATTTCCACAGATGCGTGCCCGAGCCGATGCGCTCACCGCGGAACCAGCCGTTCAGCATCGGGCCGCCAGTCACGACGATCGACGGGATGTCGGTCGAGGCCGCACCCATCAGCAGGCTGGGGGTGGTCTTGTCGCAACCGACCAGCAGCACCGCACCGTCGATCGGCTGGCCGCGCATCGCTTCCTCGACCGCCATGGCGGCAAGGTTGCGATACATCATCGCGGTCGGGCGATAGGTGTTTTCCGAGGCCGAGAAGACCGGAACCTCGACCGGGAAGCCGCCGGCTTCCCAGATGCCGGCCTTCACCTTTTCGGCCAGTTCCCGCAGGTGGCCGTTGCAGGGCGTCAGGTCCGACCAGGTGTTCAGGATCCCGATGACCGGGCGACCGTCGAACAGGTCATGCGGATAGCCCTGATTCTTCAGCCAGCCACGGTGATAGATGGTGTCGCGCGAGTTGCCGCCATACCAGTGCTGCGACCGCAACTTGCGCGGCCATTCTGCGGGTTTGAAAGTCATTACGATTTGCTCTTGTTCGAAACGTCGAAGATGACGGCGGCCATGAGGACCAGCCCCTTGATGACCTGTTGGTAGTCGATGCCGATGCCAAGGATCGACATGCCGTTGTTCATCACACCCATGATGAATGCGCCGACCACGGCCCCGATCACGGTGCCGACGCCGCCCGACATCGAGGCGCCGCCGATGAAGACGGCCGCGATCACGTCAAGCTCGAAGCCGACGCCGGCCTTGGGGGTGGCCGAGTTCAGGCGGGCCGAAACGACCAGGCCGGCCAGCGCCGCCAGCATCCCCATGTTCATGAAGGTCAGGAAGACGACGCGTTCCGAGTTGATGCCCGACAGCTTCGCGGCCTTGGCGTTGCCGCCGATGGCATAGATGCGGCGGCCGATCGTCGTGCGTTCGGACAGGAAGGCGTAAAGCGCGACCAGCACGGCCATGACAATGAAGACGTTCGGCAGGCCGCGGAAGTTCGCGAGCGCCCAGGTCATCCAGGCCAGCGCGACGAAGATCAGCGCGTTCTTGGCGACGAAGAAGGCAAAGGGTTCGTCCGCGATGCCCAGCGTCTCCTCGCGGCGGCGGTTGCGGACCTGCATCCACAGGATGACAAGTGCGGCGCCCCAGCCCAGGATCAGCGACAGCGTGTTCGGCTTGTCCGGCCCGAAGAAGTCGGGGATGAAGCCCGAGGCGATCATCTGGAATTCGCGCGGGAAGGGGCCGATCGACTGCCCTTGCAGCGTCCACATGGTCAGACCGCGGAAGATCAGCATCCCCGCCAGCGTCACGATGAAGGACGGGATCTTCCAATAGGCGACCCAGTAACCCTGGATGGCGCCGATGATTGCGCCCGCAACCAGGCTGAGCACCACGACCACGGGGATCGGCAGGCCCAGCTTCACGATCATAAGCGCGGCCAGCGCGCCCACAAATGCCGCGACCGACCCGACCGACAGGTCGATATGGCCCGCGACGATGATCAGAAGCATCCCCACCGCCATGATGACGATGTGGCTGTTCTGCAGGAACAGGTTCGTCAGGTTGACCGGGCGGAAAAGAATCCCCCCGGTCACGATCTGGAAGAACGCCATGATGACGATCAGGGCGAACAGGATTCCGTATTCGCGGATGTTGCGGCGGATGAACCCAAAGGTATCGCCGCCGGGACGGGTTTCGGTGGTATCAGACATGGGCGGCCTCTGCCTCGATCTCTTCGGGGGTGATGTCTTCCTCGGTCAGGTTGTGGCCCGACTTGATGATGATCGACATGATGCGTTCCTGGGTCGCCTCGGCGGTCGGCATGTCGCCCACCAAACGCCCTTCGTTCATGACGAGTACCCGGTCGGTGATGCCCAGAAGCTCCGGCATTTCCGAGGAAATCACGATGATGGATTTACCCGCGGCGGCAAGGTCGCGGATGATGGTGTAGATCTCGTATTTCGCGCCGACGTCGATGCCGCGCGTGGGTTCGTCCAGGATCAGGATCTCGGGTTCCGAGAACAGCCACTTCGACAGCACCACCTTTTGCTGGTTGCCGCCGGAAAGGTTGGCCATCACCTGGTCGATGGACGAGGAGCGGATGTTGATCTGCTTGCGGAAGTCGCGCGCGACCTGGCCTTCGCGGTGGCGGTCGATGATGCCGCGTTTCGCAATGCCCGCAAGGTTTGCCAGCGGGATGTTGCGGCGGATCGTGTCCTCAAGCACCAGTCCCAGGGACTTGCGGTCCTCGGTCACATAGGCAAGCCCGGCCTTGATCGCCTTGGGTACGGTCGCAAGATCGACCTGCTTGCCGTGGATCGACACGCTGCCCTTGCGAAAATCACCGACCGAGCGACCGAACAGGCTCATCGCCAGTTCCGTGCGGCCTGCACCCATCAGGCCGGCAATGCCCAGAACCTCGCCTCGCTTCAGGTCGAAGTTGGCGTTGTCGACCAGCATCCGGCCTTCGCGCAGGGGGTCGGCGACGGTCCAGTCGCGGACCTGCATCACCACTTCGCCGATCTTCGGCTCGCGCGGGGGATAGCGGTCGTTCATGGAGCGACCGACCATGTCCTTGATGATCTGGCTTTCCGGGACCATCCCGGTGTGGTGCGACACGGTCGAGCCGTCGCGCAGCACGGTGATGCTGTCGCAGACCTGCGAAATCTCGTTCAGCTTGTGCGAGATCATGATGGCCGTCATGCCCTGCTCGCGGAAGCCTGCAAGCAGGCGCAGAAGCGCGGCGCTGTCATTCTCGTTCAGGGATGAGGTGGGCTCGTCCAGGATGAGCAGGTCGACCTTCTTGGACAGGGCCTTGGCGATCTCGACAAGCTGTTGTTTGCCCATGCCCAGCTCGCCGACCTTGGTTTCGGGGCTTTCGCGCAGCCCGACCTTGGCCAGAAGCTCGGCCGTGCGGCGGTTCGTCTCGTGACGGTCGATCACGCCACGGCTGGCGATCTCGTTTCCAAGGAAGATGTTCTCGGCGATCGACATCTGTGGCACCAGTGCCAGTTCCTGATGGATGATGACGATACCCTGGGCTTCGCTGTCAGGGATGCCCCGGAATGCCATCGGCTTTCCATTATACAGGATTTCGCCGTCATAGGAGCCGTGGGGATATACGCCCGACAACACTTTCATCAGCGTCGACTTGCCGGCGCCGTTTTCGCCGCAAAGCGCCCGGATCTCGCCCCGGCGCACGACCATGTTGACGTTGTCCAGGGCTTTGACGCCGGGGAATTCCTTGGTGATTCCCCGCATTTCCAGAATGGGATCCATCGCTACCTTCTGCCCCTAGCTAAGGAATACGCCGCCGCAGGGGGCTTTCCCCTGCGGCGGCGCGGGTTGGTTGGATTACTTCAGCTGGTCTTCGGTGTAGTAGCCCGAGCCGACCAGCACGTCCTTGACGTTGGCGGCGGTGACCGGAACCGGCTCCAGCAGGTAGGACGGGACGACCTTGACGCCGTTGTCATAGGTCTTGGTGTCGTTGACCTGCGGCTCTTCGCCCTTGATCATCGCATCGACCATGCTGACGGTGACTTTCGCCAGTTCACGGGTGTCCTTGAAGATGGTCGAGTACTGTTCGCCCGCCATGATCGACTTGACCGACTGGACTTCGGCGTCCTGACCCGAGACGATCGGCATCTTCAGGTCGCCCGAGCCATAGCCCACGCCCTTCAGCGACGACAGGATGCCGATCGACAGCCCGTCATAGGGCGACAGCACGCCGTTCACCTGCTTGTCGGTGTAGTTGGCCGACAGGATGTTATCCATGCGCGACTGCGCGGTGGCCGGGTCCCAGCGCAGGGTGCCGACCTTGTCCATGCCCATCTGGCCCGACGGGATCACGATCGAGCCGTCGTCGATCATCGGCTGCAGGACCGACATCGCGCCATCATAGAAGAAGAAGGCGTTGTTGTCGTCCGGGCTGCCGCCGAACAGTTCGACGTTCCACGGCTTCACGTCCGGGAAACGCTCCTTGAGGCCGGCGACCAGGGTGTTGGCCTGCTCGACGCCCACCTTGAAGTTGTCGAAGGTGGCATAATAGTCGATGTCCGGCGTGTCGCGGATCAGGCGGTCATACGCGATGACCTTGATGTCCGCCGCTTTCGCGTTCGCCAGCGCGTTCGACAGCGTGGTGCCGTCGATGGCGGCGATGACCAGCACGTTCACGCCCTTGGTGATCATGTTCTCGATCTGGGCAAGCTGGTTCGGAATGTCGTCGTCAGCATATTGCAGGTCGGTCTGGTAACCGGCGTCCTGGAACTGCTTGACCATGTTGTTGCCGTCATCGATCCAGCGGGCCGAGGTCTTCGTCGGCATCGAGATGCCGACCATGCCTTCGGCCAGCGCGAAGCCGGGCACCGAAAGAGCCGCGACCGAAGCAGCAGCAAGCGCAAGTTTCTTGAGGGTAGACATATTTCCTCCCGTTGATGGGCACGACAGAAGAGGGCGCTCATCGGCGCCTTGCAGGATCTTCCGGTGCTTCCCCCCGTCATCGCGGGCCTGCCGGGCCAATCCCGGCAGCCGTCCGCGGCAGCGGCGTCAGGCCGCCTGCCTGCCGACAGGCTAGCTTGGCACCGTTGCAGGCGTCAATTTCGGTTTCTGTGGGGCGTTATATCGTTTATGATATATCTTAGCGCTAACATTGGGATGAACGGCCGCAAGCATGCGCGCAAACCGCGACGTGGGGGACGAACTCGTCTCTCGGGGAATCAAGCTGAAACAACTTGCCCTGCTGGTCGCGGTCGAGCGGACGGGGCAGCTTAGCCTTGCCGCAGCCTTCCTGAACATCACCCAGCCCGCAGCATCTCGAATGCTGTCGGATCTTGAACGCATCGTCGGCGCCCAACTGACGCAGCGTCACAGCCGCGGTGTCAGCCTGACACTCGCCGGGGAAAGACTGGCGGAACGGGGGCGCGCCATGCTGCGCGACCTGGATATCGCCGGGCGCGAGGTGCGCGACATCGACCGCGGTCGGGTGGGGTCGGTGCATATCGGCTCGGTCTCCGGCCCGTCGCTGGATCTGGTGCTGCCGATCGTTCACAGCCTCGAACGGTCCGAACCCCATCTGCGCGTGCGCATCGACGTCGCTTCCAGCGACCGCCTGGTGGGAGAACTGCTGTCCGGGCGGCTGGACCTGTATATCGGCCGCGTCCCGGATACGCAGGATCCTGCGCCCTTCGACGTGGCCCCGATCGGCCCCGAGCCACTGTCGCTGATCGTGCGGCGCGACCATCCGCTGGCGGGGAAGGCGGGCTGCGACCTGCGCGATTGTTTGGAATACGACTGGGTGATGCAACCGACCGGCAGCATGCTGCGTGGCACGGTCGAGCGTTACCTGATCGACCACGGGCTGTTCCCGCCGCCGACGGTCATCTCGACCAGTTCGCTGATGCTGACGCTGGCCTTCGTGCTTCGATCGCAGGCGGTGGGGGTGATGTCGACCTCGGCCGCGCGGCTGTTCGCGTCCGAAGGGCGCAGTGCGCCGATTTCCCGGCTGGGCGTCGCCCGCGATCTCAGCGTGGCGGCCTATTCGATCGTCACCCTGCGTGACCACAATCCGACTCCCGCCGCGCAGGTCTTCCTGAACATCCTGCGCGAAGAGCTGCGTCAGCGCCGCGGCTAGGGGTCAGCCTTCGCCCGCGCGCAGGTCCGCCCATTCGGGATGCCGGTCGAATTGCGCGCGCACATAGGTGCAGGCGGGGACGATCAGCAATCCCTGACGGCGCGCATCGTCGATCAGGCGCTGAACCATCGCGGTCGCCGCGCCGGTGCCGCGCATCGTGTCGGGGGAATAGGTGTGGTCGGCGACGATGATGCCGGGCCCCCCCGAACGCCAGGTCAGCTCCGCCTCGCCGTCGATGCCGGGCAGGGTGGCGACATAACGTCCCGAGCTGCCGTAATTCTCGTGCGAGACGCGGATGGTGAGTTGCGACATGTCATGCTCCGTCTTGACCTGGCTTGAACGCACGAAGCGGCGTTTCGGTCCGTTCCGTCTTGAAGCATTGTCGCGGGCGGGGACAAGGGCGGCATTTGCCGCCCCTGCGCCATCGATTCAGGCGCGCTCCGAATATTCGAACAGCTCGGTATTGACGACGATCGCCTCATCCGCGCCGACGAAGGGCGGGATCATGATCCGCAGTCCATTGTCGAGGATCGCGGGCTTGAAGCTTTTCGATGCCGTCTGGCCGTTCAACACCGGCTCGGTCTCGGCGACGCGGCAGACGACCTTCTGCGGGATGCGGACCGACAGCGCCTCGTCACCGTAATATTCGATGGTCGCGGTCATGCCGTCCTGCAGGAAGGGGCGACGGTCGCCCAGAAGATCGGCATCCAGCTCGATCTGCTCGAAAGTCTCGCTGTCCATGAAGACAAGGCGCCCTTCGGATTCATACAGGAACTGCTGGTCCTTGTTGTCCAGGCGAACATACTCGACCTTGTCTTCCGAGCGGAAGCGTTCGTTCAGCTTGCGGCCGTCGCGCAGGTTCTTCATCTCGACCTGGGCAAAGGCGCCGCCCTTGCCGGGCTTCACGTGGTTGACCTTCACGGCGGCCCAAAGCCCGCCGTCATGCTCCAGCACATAGCCGGGCTTGATTTCATTGCCGTTGATCTTGGCCATTCAATTCGCCTTGAAAGGTTGAGAAAGGGATGTGACGTCGCGGCGCTTGAACCGCGCTTACGCGCCCCTATATCCAGTGCCATGTTCCGCCGCAATCGGATCGGCTTTGTGCCATTGTCAAGGGTTGGCGGGGTTTTCCGGGTGTCGTGAAAGCTTCAGAAAGCGCAAGCTATGCTGCATTTGCTTGGGTTTGCACGGGGCGCATGGCTGTCATGTAGGTAGGGGCATACCGAATCACGGGCGGGATCGGCTAAGCCCGCCTAGCTTCGCCGTCGCTGGCGAAGGATACGACCGGGCAGGGGCTCCGTCGTCATGATGCGGTACTGCAAGAAAAACAGGATTAAGTATATGCGCGATTTCGTGGATGGTTCGGCTTTCAATTTCGAACAAGGGCAACGTGCCCGCAAGCTTTTTGCTGCCGTTGTGCTGGCTGCGCTTGATGATGCGATCGCGGATGACAAAAAATACGGCAACGGGCCTGATCAGATTGCACGTTGGGCACGCTCGCGCGATGGGCGCGAGGTCCTGTCCTGCGCTGGCATCGATCCGAACGAACGCGTCGTGAAGGGCCTGATGGAATTCGTCTCGAAAGGTGTGCGGACCTCGGTCGCGTTGTCGCGCGAGGAAAGCGAACGCCGCCACGCCGCCGAAGAGGCTGACGCCGCCTGATCGCGCGCGCCTTATCGTCGCATTGACGGGCTGCCCTTGGGCAGCCCCTTTTTGTTTCTGCTGCTGGAAACTCAAACCGTTGTGGATCGCCGCCGCAGGTTATCCACATATTGTGGCGCAGATTGACTTTTCCGGCATTTTCGCCAAGGATTGGCGCAAAATAATCATAATGCAGGACCAATTCCATTGCGCTTCGACCGGCTTCGCCTGAACGGCTTCAAAAGCTTCGTGGATCCGACCGACCTGGTCATTCATGAGGGGCTGACCGGCGTGGTGGGTCCGAATGGCTGCGGCAAGTCGAACCTGCTTGAGGCCCTGCGCTGGGTGATGGGCGAGAACCGCCCGACCGCCATGCGCGGCGAGGGGATGGAGGACGTGATCTTTGCCGGGACCGCACGCCGCACCGCGCGCGCCCATGCCGAGGTCACGCTCACCATCGACAACAAGGACCGACTGGCCCCTGCCGGCCTGAATGATGCCGATGCGCTGGACATCACTCGCCGGATCACGCGCGATGCCGGCAGCGCCTATCGCATCAATGGCAAGGAAGTGCGCGCGCGGGACGTGCAGATGCTGTTCGCGGATGCCTCGACCGGGGCGCACTCGCCGGCGCTGGTGCGGCAGGGCCAAATCTCCGAACTCATCAACGCAAAGCCCAAGGCGCGTCGTCGTATTCTTGAGGAAGCGGCCGGCATCTCGGGGCTTTACCAGCGCCGGCACGAAGCGGAACTGAAGCTGAATGCGGCCGAAGCAAACCTGACCCGGGTCGATGACACGCTGGACCAGTTGTCCTCGCAGGCGGCATCCTTGGCGCGGCAGGCCCGCGCGGCGGCAAAATACCGCGAGATCGGTGCCGCGCTGCGTCAGGCCGAAGGGCTGCTGCTGTATCGCCGCTGGACCGAGGCCGAAGAGGTCAAGGCCCAGACCGCTGAAGCCCTGCGCGAAGCGATCCGCCTTGCCGGCGAGGTCGAGGCGACCGCGAAACGCGCCATTGCCGCGCGGGAGGAGGCCGAGATCCACTTGCCGGCCCTGCGCGAGGAGGAACAGGTCGCCGCGGCAATCCTGTCCCGCGCCACTGTCGAGCGCGAGGCGCTGGACGAGGCCGAGGCCCGCGCGACCCAAGCCATCAAGACCCTGCTGGCCCGCATCGCCCACCTTGACCGCGACATCGAGCGCGAAGCCGCCCTGAACCGTGACGCGGGAGAGGTCATCGAACGTCTGGAATGGGAAAAGCGCGAGCTGGAAAAGGCCGGGCAAGGTCATGCCGAGCGGCTGGAGCTTGCGACCGGGGTGGCGGACGAAGCCGCCGAGGTTCTGCGCGAGGTCGAGGACCGGCTGGCCGAACTGACCGACGAAAGCGCGCGACTGTCGGCGCGGCACCAGTCGGCGGAGCGGCTGGCCCATGATCTGCGCCAGATGCACGACCGGGCGAACCGGGCCGCAACGACCGCCGAGGCCGCCGCCACCAAGGCGGACGAATCCGGTGCCGTCGCCGAGGCTGCCCGCGAAGCCGCAGACATCGCGCAAGACGAGGCGCATGAGCGCGTCGAAGCCGCAGAGGAGGCGCTGCTGCTGGCCGAAGAGAGTCGCGGTGCCCTTGAGGGGGACGAGGCCGAGGCCCGCGCCACCCGCGCCGAGGCCGAGGGCGAGCTTTCTGCCTTGACCGCCGAAATGGCCGCGCTGAAGCGGCTGGTGGAGCGCGGCGATGCTGGCGGTGCCTCGATCCTTGACCTCGTGCGGGTTGCCCGCGGATACGAGGCCGCCTTTGGCGCGGCGTTGGGCGACGAACTGGCGGCCGGGCTTGCCGAGGATGGTTCGGGCTGGCATCCGCTGCCCGGCTATGAGCCGCCGCAACCCTTGCCCAAGGGCGTGACCCCGCTTGCGCCCCATGTCGACGCTCCGCCCGTGCTGACGCGCCGCCTGTCGCAGGTCGGGCTGGTCGGTGACGCGGTCGAGGCGGCGCGGCTGCAGCAGGCGCTGGCACCCGGTCAGCGCCTAGTCACGCTTTCGGGCGACTTGTTCCGCTGGGACGGAATGCGCGTTCTGGCGCAGGACGCTTCGTCGACTGCCGCGCTGCATTTGCAAAAGGTGAACCAGCTTGCGGAACTGACCGCGCAGGCCCAGGCCGTGGGCGATCGGGCCTCGGACGCCGGAAGGCGTCATCAGGCCCTGCGTGATCGCCTGGCCGATGCGAGCGGGGCCGAGCGTTCGGCCCGCGATGCGCGGCGCGAGGCCGAACGCGGCCTGTCCGAGGCGTCGCGCTCCGTGACGCGCGCGGAATCCGAACTTGCCGCCACGCGCAGCCGTGCCGAATCGGCGCGAACCGAACTGGCCCGCCACCGTGCTGATGCTGGCGACGCCGCGGCGCGACTGGCCGAGGCCGAGCGTGCATTGGCCGAGCTTCCCGATCGCGGCGTTGCCGCCGCTGCGCTTGAACATGCGCGCACCGGGGTCGAGGCCGCGCGCATCGCCACCATGACCCGGCGCGGTGCTTTGGACGAATTGAAGCGCGAGGCGACGGCCCGGATCCGGCGCCTGCAGGAAATCGCCAAGGAGGATTCGGGCTGGCGCCTGCGTCTGGATCAGGCGGGAACGCGCGCCGCCGAGTTGGTCGCGCGGCGCGAACACGCCGCGGACGAGCTGGAAGCGGCCGAAGCCCAGCCCGAGATCCTGGCCGAGCGCCGCGAGACCCTGACCGATGCCGAGGCCAAGGCCGCCGCGCGCCTTGCCCGTGGTCGGGCTGCGCTGTCAGCTGCCGATCAGGCGCTGCGCGTCGCGGCCGAAGCCGAGCGCGATGCCGAGCGTGCCGCCTCGGACGCGCGGGCGACGCGGGCCGCGCGCGAAGCGCGGGCAGAAGCCGCGACCGAGGCCGAGGTCGCCGCCCGTGCCCGCATCCTTGACGAGACCGAGGCCGAACCCGAAGCCCTGCGCGAAGCGCTGGGCGAGATCGACGAGATCGCCCCAGCCGCGCTTGAGGACCGCATCCAGCGTCTGCGGCAGAATCGGGATTCGCTTGGTTCGGTCAACCTGCGCGCCGATGAGGACAAGCAGGAGCTTGAAACCGAACGCGACCGGCTGAATGCCGAAAAGGAGGACCTGACCGAAGCGATCCGAAAGCTGCGTCAGGGGATCGGCAGCCTGAACCGCGAGGGTCGCGAAAGGCTGCTGGCGGCTTTCGACACGGTGAACCAGAATTTCACCAATTTGTTCACGCATCTCTTTGGCGGCGGAGAGGCGCGGCTGGTCCTGGTCGAGTCCGACGACCCGCTTGAGGCCGGGCTGGAAATCATGTGCCAGCCCCCCGGAAAGAAGCTGTCGACGCTGAGCCTTCTGTCCGGGGGCGAGCAGACGCTGACGGCGCTCGCGCTGATCTTTGCCGTGTTCTTGGCCAATCCCGCGCCGATCTGCGTTCTGGACGAGGTGGACGCACCGCTGGACGATGCGAACGTGACGCGTTTCTGCGATCTGATGGACGAAATGACCCGCCGGACGGATACGCGATTCCTTGTGATCACGCACCATGCCGTGACCATGGCGCGGATGGATCGGCTGTTCGGCGTGACCATGGTCGAGCAGGGTGTCAGCCAGCTTGTCAGCGTCGATCTGAAGCGCGCGGAAGCTCTGGTAGCCTGATCGGCAAAACGCTAATAGGCCTGCCATCCCTCCGGCGGAGTCTGTTCCATGCGTGCGTCACGCGCCTTCTTCCTGCTTGCCCTCCTGAACCCCGCCGCGCTGATGGCCGAGGCGGTGACGGGAGACCCCGAAATCATTGGCCGGATCATGGCAGAACAAGGCATGAAGGTGGTCCCCAGCCGCGATGTCGAAGGCATGCCGATGCTGGAAAGCGAGATCGACGAGACGCTGTTCAACGTCTATTTCTATGACTGCGCGCCCAGTTGCCGGCGCATGCAGTTCGTCACCAGTTTCAAGCTGACCCATCCGATGACGGCAGAGGATGCGAATGACTGGAACCGGGACAACCCGGTCGGCAAGCTTTTCGTGGCGGATTCCGGCGATCCCTTTCTGGAAATGGATATCGGGCTTGCGGATGACGGTCTGGGGCGCAAGAATTTCGAGGACGCGCTGGCGACATGGCGCGCCGTCCTTGGCGACTTCCGCGCCTCCATTACAGACTGAGGGATAAGATGAGCATCGAGACGAGACTGGCCGAACTGGGGATCACGCTGCCCGACGCGCCCGCGCCGGCTGCGAATTACGTGCCCTTCGTGATCTCGGGGAACATGCTGTTCGTCTCGGGCCAGATCAGCGCGCAAAAGGGCAGGCTGGGTGACGACCTTGCCGTCGAAGCGGGGGCCGAGGCAGCGCGGACCTGCGGGCTGGCGCTGCTGGCGCAGGCGCGCGCGGCGCTTGGGTCGCTTGATCGGGTGAAGCGGGTCGTCAAGCTGGGCGGCTTCGTGAACTCGACGCCCGAATTCACCGACCAGCCCGAGGTCATCAATGGCTGCTCGAATCTGATGGTCGAGGTGTTCGGGGACAAGGGCCGCCACGCCCGCGCCGCCGTATCCGCCCCCGCGCTTCCGCGCGGAGTCGCGGTCGAGGTCGAAGCGATCTTCGAGATCGCGTGATGCCGCTTCATCCCGATTTTCTCAGCCTGCCGATCACGCATCGGGGGCTGCATTCTGCCGGACTTCCGGAAAACAGCATGGCGGCCTTTCGCGCCGCCATCGCCGCCGGCTACGGCATCGAATGCGACATCCAGGCGGCGGCCGACGGAACGCCGATGGTCTTTCACGACGATGACCTGCCGCGCCTGACGGGGGCCGAAGGACTGGTCCGTGCGCTGGGAATCGACACGCTGTCGATGCTGCGCCTGATGGAAACCGACGAGGCGATCCCGACGCTGGCCGAATTGCTGGCCGAAGTCGCGGGCCGCGTTCCGCTGCTGATCGAGATCAAGGATCAAAGCCTGCGCTCGACCGACGAGATCGGGGATCTGTCCGAACGCGTGGCGGCGCTTGTGGCGGCCTATGACGGGCCGGTCGCGGTCATGTCCTTCAACCCCCACAGCATCGCCGCGTTCCACGCTGCGGCGCCGGGGGTCACGGTCGGGCTGACCACCTGCGGCTATGACGCGGAGGACTGGCCGATGCTGGACGACGCGACGCGCGAGGGTCTCGCGGCCATCGCAGATTTCGACCGGGTCGGGGCAAGTTTCGTCTCGCATGACCGGGACGATCTGGACAATCCTGCCGTCACTGCCCTGAAGGCGCGTGGCGTGCCGGTCCTGACCTGGACCATCCGTTCGCCCGCGCAGGAGCAGGCAGCGAGAGCGGTGGCCGACAACATCACGTTTGAAAATTATCTGCCGGGGGGAGCATGAGCAGAACCAAATCCATGATCGTGACGGGCGGGTCGCGCGGCATTGGCCGCGCCGTCGCGTTGCTGGCGGCCGAACGCGGCTGGGATGTCGCGATCAGCTGGCGCAATGACGCCGAGGCCGGGCAGGAGGTGCTGGAGCGCATCCGCGCCGCGGGTCGCCGCGCCGTCGGCCTTCAGGTCGACGTCGCTCGCGAGGCCGAGGTGATCGCGCTGTTCGATGCGGCCGAGGCGGCCTTCGGACGGATCGATTCCGTCGTCGTCAATGCCGGGATGCTGTCGCAGGCCATGCCGCTGGCCGAAATGTCGCTGGACCGGATCCAGCGGGTCATGGACGTGAACGTCACCGGTGCATTGCTGACCGCGCGGGAAGCGGCGCGTCGGCTGAAACGGTCCAAGGACGAGGCCTCGTCCTCGATCGTGCTGCTCAGCTCTGCCGCGGCGAAGCTGGGCGGACCGGGCGAATATGTCGACTATGCCGCCAGCAAGGGCGCGATCGACAGCCTGAACATCGGTCTGGCCAAGGAGCTGGCGCCACAGAACATCCGCGTCAACGCCGTCCGCCCCGGTCTGATCGAGACCGAGATCCATGCCTCGGGCGGCAATCCCGACCGCGCGCGGATCCTTGCTCCCGGCGTTCCGATGGGCCGTCCGGGCAGTGCCGAGGAGGTGGCCGAGGCGATCCTGTGGCTGGCCAGCGAACAGGCGAGCTATGTGACGGGCACAAACCTGGAAGTAACCGGGGGCCGCTGACAAAGCGCGGCACCCCCGCTATCGTCCGCGGCATGAGCGAACTCAGCGTCTCCGTCCTGCCCGGGATCCTGGGCATCGACGCCGCCCTTTGGGATGGCTGCGGTGCGCAGGCGAATCCCTTCACCACACACCGCTTTCTTGCCGCGCTGGAGCAATCCGGCTCGGTAGGAGAGGGGACGGGTTGGCACCCGAGCCATCTTGTCGCCCGACTGGACGGCAGGGTGGCGGGCGTGGCGCCCTGCTATCTCAAGACGCACAGCCAGGGCGAATACATCTTCGACCATGCCTGGGCGCAGGCATTCGAACGCGCGGGCGGGCAGTATTATCCCAAGCTTCAATGCGCAGTTCCGTTCACGCCGGTGACGGGCCCGCGGCTGATCTCGGCCTTTCCCGAGGTGCAGGCGGCGCTGCTGCAGGCCATGGCGCAGGTCGTCCGGCAATCGGGGCTGTCCGGCGCGCATGTGACCTTCTGCACCGAGGCTGAGGCAGAGCTTGGCCGGGGCGTGGGCTTCCTGACCCGCGCCAGCGAACAGTTTCACTGGCAGAATGACGGCTATGCCAGCTTCGACGATTTTCTGGCGCAATTGTCGTCGCGCAAGCGCAAGGCGATCCGCAAGGAACGCGAACGTGCCCAGGCCTTCGGCGGCACCATCCGCAGCCTGCGCGGGGACGAGATCCTGCCCGCACATTGGGATGCGTTCTGGCACTTCTATCAGGACACGGGCAGCCGGAAATGGGGCCGCCCCTATCTGACGCGGGATTTCTTTGACCGGCTGCATGACACGATGCGAGATGATTGCCTGCTGGTTCTGGCCGAGCGTGACGGCCGCCCTGTCGCGGGGGCGCTGAACCTGCTGGGCAGGGATGCGATCTATGGCCGCTATTGGGGCTGCATCGAGGATCACCCCTTCCTGCATTTCGAACTGTGCTATCACCGCGCCATCGACTGGGCGATCGCGCACGGCCTGTCGCGGGTCGAGGCGGGGGCGCAGGGCGAACACAAGCTGGCGCGGGGGTATCTGCCCAGCCAGACCCATTCCCTGCATTGGCTGTCCGATCAGGGCCTGCATGACGCGATCGACGACTACCTGCAGCGCGAACGCCGCGCCGTCCGCGAAGAGATGGAAGTCCTGACCGAGATGGGGCCGTTCCGTCGCACCCCCCGCGATACCTAGCTGCGCTGCAACTGGCGGAAGGCGGCGGATGCGCCCCAGCCCGCGGCGACTGCCAGTGCCAGCGACATGAGCCCGTAAAGGAAGGGTTTTTCAAAGGCCAGCCGATACAGCCACCGCTCCAGCCCGACCTTGCGCACCTCGATCGGGGCGCGGAACGTGTCCTGTACCTTGCCGTCGCGGATCAGGAAGATGCGGGTCGCGTAAAGCCCCTCCATCAGGTTGGCGGGCAGGCGGACATCGGCGCGGAACAGCGTCTCTTCAGCCAGGCGGACCGCGCCTTCGTCCAGACGATACAGGTCGTGCTGTTCGCGCAGGCGGATCAGGGCCTCGGTATAGGGGACGACGTCATCGACCTCGGCCGCGCCGGCGAAGGCGCGCATGGCCAGCGGGACCGAGATGCGGAAACGACTGTCCTCGGCCGGGTCAAGAATCTTTTCCAGCGGGCGGGTGGTGGCCACGACATAGAAGTTCGGGGCCGAGGCGATGGCGACCTTGCCGGTATTGACCCAGATGCCGAAGCGCCGCTCCTTGTGGCGGACGGTGACGGGCAGGGCCGGGCCTTCGACGGTGACGATGACGTCCAGCGGCGTGGCCAGCGGCGGGGCCTCACGCTTGATCGCTCCATAGATGATGATCTCGGACCCGTCGAAGCTGGTGGTGATGTCGACGTCGTCGCGCGACAGGTCGGCGACGATCCGTTCGGGCGGCTTGGTTGGGGCAGCCTCTTGCGCGGCAAGGGGCAGCGCGCCCGCGATCAGGATGGCCAGGGCGCGCAGGATCATCCGATCACCCCCGGCGTCAGCGAATAAAGGTCGTCCGGCTTCAGCACCAGATCCAGCCCGAGCTTGCCGCAGACGGCCAGCACCAGCAGCGCCAGCAGGATGCGCAATTGCTCGGCCCGCAGTTTCGCGCCCAGCGTGGTGCCGATCTGCGCGCCCACGACGCCGCCGATGATCAGCAGAACTGCCAGCATGATGTCGACGGTGTTCAGCGAGACGGCATGCATCAGCGTCGTATAGGCCGACAGGAAGGTGATCTGGAACAGCGAGGTCCCGATGACGACCTTGGTGGGCATGCCCAGCAGATAGATCATCGCGGGCACCATGATGAAACCGCCGCCGACCCCCATCAGGGCGCCCAGGATGCCGACCGCGGCCCCGACCAGCAGCACCGGAATCACACTGATATACAGGCCCGAGGCGCGGAACTTGATCTTGAACGGCCCGCGATGGACCCAGCCATGCTGGTTGCGGCGCATCGGCTTGATCGGTCCGCTTTTCCGGGACCGGCGCAGGGCGCGGACGCTTTCCTGCAGCATCATCGCCCCGATCAGGCCCAGGAAGATGACGTAGCACAGCTGGACCACCAGATCGACCTGGCCAAGGCGCGACAGGATGTTGAAGAAAAAGACTCCGATCGAGGATCCGACCAGACCACCGGCCAGCAGCACCCAGCCCATGCGGAAGTCGACGGACTTGCGCTTCACATGCGACAGCAGCGCCGAGAAGGATGAGGCCACGACCTGATTCGCCCCGGTCGCCACCGCGATGGCGGGCGGGATGCCGATGAAAAACAGCAGCGGTGTGATCAGGAATCCCCCACCCACCCCGAACAGGCCGGACATAAGCCCGACGACACCGCCAAGCCCGACAAGTGCGAAGGCATTGACTGCCACTTCTGCAATCGGAAGATAGATCTGCATGTTCTGCCCGGCTCTGCTCGGTTTGATCCTGCCCTTAGCACTGCCGCGCGTCAAACGCTGCGGTTGTCCCTGCTTCGGGTTGTCGCAGCGCCGCCACGCGGATAATCATGTTTCTAACGGGGATTTGATTGCAAATATCGGACGGTCCGGGCGACGCGGGGGGAATTCAGGCCCCGATCCACACCGGGTTTCCGGCGCAGCACATGGGGACTGAATGCGGATCCTGCTTACCAATGACGACGGAATCAATGCGCCCGGGCTGGTCGCGCTGGCCGAGATCGCGGCCGAGATCGCGGGGCCCGAGGGTGAGGTCTGGACCGTCGCTCCTGCCTTCGAGCAATCCGGGGTCGGCCATTGCATCAGCTATGTCCATCCGACCCTGATCGCCGAGCTTGGCCCCCGCCGGTTTGCGGCAGAAGGTTCGCCCGCCGATTGCGTGCTTGCGGCGATTGGCGACGTCATGCGTGACAATCCCCCCGACCTTGTGCTGTCCGGCGTGAACCGGGGCAACAACTCGGGCGAGAACGTGATGTATTCCGGCACGATCGGCGGGGCGATGGAAGCGGCGCTTCAGGGTCTGCCTGCCATTGCCCTGTCGCAATACATGGGGTTGCAGACCGCGGGCCTGGCCGACCCGTTCGAGGCTGCGCGCCGCCACGGTCCGCGCCTGATCCGCCAACTTCTGGAACATGGCGACTGGACATCTGACGCGGATTTCCGGCTGTTCTACAACATCAACTTCCCGGCCTGCGACGCCGCATCGGTGCGCGGCACGCGCGTCGCGCCGCAGGGGCGTCGCGCGGGCGTGCGGTTCGAGGCGGAACCCTATCCCGCGCCGAATGGGCGGCGGTTCCTGTGGATCCTTGGCGGCTCGCAGACGGCCGAGGCCAGTCCCGGCAGCGACGTCGACGCAAACATGCGCAACTATATCTCGGTGACGCCAATGCGTCCGGACCTGACCTGCCACGCAAGCCTTGACGCGCTGCGCGTCCTTGAAGAGGGCTGATCCCGCGATGAGCGACGAACCCGAAGCCGCCGAAAGAAAGATGCGCTTCCTGTTCGCGCTGCGCCAGCGCGGTGTGACCGACCCCAGGGTGCTGGAGGCGATGGAGCGGATCGACCGGGGCGAGTTCGTGCGCGGTCATTTCGAGGATCGCGCCTATGAGGATACACCCCTGCCCATCCCCTGCGGCCAGACCATCAGCCAGCCTTCGGTGGTCGGGCTGATGACCCAGGCGCTTGAGGTCGGGCCGCGCGATAAGGTGCTCGAGGTCGGGACCGGCTCGGGATATCAGGCGGCGATCCTGTCCCTGCTTTGCCGCCGCGTCTATACGCTGGACCGACACCGCAGGCTGGTGACCGAGGCCGAGGCGATCTTCCGGCATTTCGGCCTGACGAACATCACCGCTATGGCGGCGGACGGCTCTCGCGGGTTGGCCGAACAGGCACCCTTCGACCGGATCATGGTCACTGCCGCGGCCGAGGATCCGCCGGGGCCGCTCTTGGCGCAACTGAAGATCGGCGGTATCATGGTCCTGCCGGTCGGGCAGTCGGATGCGGTGCAGACCTTGATCCGCGTGCGACGGACCGAAACCGGTTTCGATTATGATGAATTGCGGCAAGTGCGTTTCGTGCCGCTGGTCGAGGGGTTGGGCCAGACATGACCCCCGACTGAAGGATTGGGGATCGGGCAGATGGTAGATTTCGCGCGGCTTGCATGTGCTGCCGGGATGTTGGCGGTGGTGGTGGGCTGCAGCCCGCAAGGGGGCGTCAACCTTAGCACGTTGGACGCGGATTTGCGGGGATGGGGCGGCGGCGGACTGGACACAGCCCCGGCCGCAGCGGCGGCCGCGCCGCGTCCAGCGCCGGACAGCCGCGGGATCATCAGCTATCCCAGCTATCAGGTGGCGATCGCCCGTCAGGGCGACACCATCGCCGTAGTCGCCGCGCGGGTCGGCCTGAATGCGGCCGAACTGGCGCGCTACAACGCCATTGCGGCCGATGCGCCGCTGAATCCGGGATCGGTCGTCGCCTTGCCGCGTCGGGTCGCGGCTGGTGCGCCGGTCGCCGCGACCGGGGGCGCGCGCGTGACCTCGACCACCGGTCAGGTCAGCGATCCCTATGCCGGGCAAGGTGTCAGGCAACCGAATGTCCCGCCGCTTGCGGGTGCGACCGGGGCTGTGACGGCGGGCGCGGTCACGCAGCCAGCCGCAAGCCAGCCGCGCCAGCATGTCGTCGCGCAGGGCGAGACGGCGTGGTCCATTGCCCGCAAATACGGTGTCTCGGTCAATGATCTGGCGTCCTGGAACGGATTGCCGTCCAGCATGGCGGTTCGGAATGGCCAGCGCCTGCTGATCCCGGTCGCTGGTAAATCGCCGCAACCCCTTGCCGCGCTGACGGCACCCGGAACAGGCAGCCCGACGCCGCGGCCGCCATCCTCGTCCGAGCCGCTGCCGAACGAGAAGACCAAGCCTTCGAACAGTCCGACCAACAAGCCTGCAAGCCCGGATCTGGGCAAGACGCGCACGGCGGCCTCGGGCAATGGCAAGTTCCGCATGCCCGCGAATGGCGCGATCATCCGCACCTACGAAAAGGGCAAGAACGAAGGCATCGACATTTCGGCAGCGCCGGGCACCACGGTTTCGGCAGCAGCCGCCGGCACCGTCGCGGCAATCACCCGCGACACCGATCAGGTGCCGATCATCGTCCTGCGCCATCCCGACAACCTGATGACCGTATATGCCGGGCTGGACGATGTCGCCGTGACCAAGGGCCAATCGGTCGCGACCGGCACGGCCCTTGGCAAGGCCCGCAACAAGGGCGTGGTGCATTTCGAGGTCCGCAATGGCTTCGACAGCGTGGACCCCGAAAAATACCTGAACTGAACTGAACTGAAGTGAACTGCCATTGCCGCGGCGCGGACGCGGCATGGCGACGCAGGCTTAGGGGCCGATCGCGGCTTCGCGGATGACCGCCTCGATTTCCTGGCGAATGACCCGGTGCAGGTTGCGGCTGAAGGTCGCGCCCATCTCGCCCTCCATTTCCTCGCGCAGTGCCGCGCGGATCAGGCTGCGCAGGTCTTCGCGATCGGCATGCCCCTCGGGCGCCAGAAACATGTTCCGCAACTCGGGCCCTTGTGTCCTCTCGGGCGCGTCCAGAGGCGAGGCGATCTCCTCGATGACGGCGATCGTCGCTGCGGGCGGGGCCAGCATACGGGCCAAGGCGGCCTCGGCCTCCGCGAATTCGGCTGCTTCCTCTTCGCTCATGACGGGGTCTTCGAAGGGCGGCGGCGCGACCTGATCGGTCTGCGACAGGACCAGGGGCGAAGGTGCCGGCAGTTTCGTCATCACCGCCTCAGGAGTCGTTTCCTGCGCGATGAGGCGCCGGATCGAGGCCAAAACGTCACCGACATTCGCGGTCTGGGGCAGCGGCAGCCGCTGCACTGCCAGTTCAGCCTGCATGGCGCGCCCCCGCGGCAGGGGCGCAGCCGGCGTTATTGCTTGCCGATGGCGCGCAGCACGCGGTCGAGGCTTTCGCCCTGCCGGCTGGTGAAGGGTGCGTCCTGCACCGCATTGTAATAGGCCGTTGGGTCATAGGTCGGGATTCCCAGTTTCAGGTTCTCTACCGTCAACAGACCCATAGCGGACAGAAGTTGATAATGTGCTAATTGCAGGTTGGCTTCGGCGGTGATCTTGTTGGCCATCGCCTCAAGCACCGATTGCTCGGCATCCAGCACGTCCAGCGTCGTCCGCGCGCCCAGCAGGGATTCCTCGCGCACGCCGTTATAGGCCTGGCGGGCCGCGACGATCTGTTCGTCGATCGCACCGATCTGTGCGCGTGCCACATCGATGCCCGCCCAGGCATTGCCGACTGCCTGGTCGACCTGACGGGCGGTGTGCAGCAGCGATGACCGCGTGGCATCGCGCTGTGCCATGGCCTTGCGGTGGGCGGATGGCAGGCGTCCGCCCGAGTAGATCGTCTGCGACAGGTTCAACCCGATCGTGCCGACATCGGTGGTCGTGCTGACCCCGCCGCCGCTGATCGACTTGGACCGCGTCGTGCTGATGCCGGCGGTACCGGTCAGTTCGGGATTGCGTTCGGCGGCGGCGGCGGCAACGCCAAGCTCCGAGACCGCGGTCTCACGCTTTGCCTGCTGGATCAGCGGATGGGTACGCTGCCCGATTTCGCGCGCGGCGACCAGGTTCGCGGGCAGCTTCGGCGTCGGCGGCGGCGGGGCAAGGGTGCCAGGGAATTTGCCGGTCAGCGCGCGGTAATTCTCGCGCGCGATCTGCAGGTCGCCCTGCGCGGTGGCCAATTCCGCCCGCGCCTCGGCCAGGGCCGCATCGGCCTGCGACACGTCGGTTTGCGTAATCTCGCCCACTTCGAAGCGGTCCGTCGCGGCCTGTTGTTCCTGACCGATCACGCGGACCGAGTTCGATTGCAGCTCGACCTGCTCGGTGGCGCTGCGCACGTTCAGATAGGCTTCGACCGCGCCCAGAAGCACGTCCTGTTCCACGCCGACCAGCGCGGCGCGGGTCGCCAGAACCGATTCCTTGGCGATGTCGATGGCGATCGCATTCCGGCCCCAGTCGTACAGCGTCATCTGTGCCTGCAGCGACAGGCTGGCCGAGTTGGCGTCGAACCCCTCGATGTTCTGATAGGTGTATTCGCCGACCCATTGCAGGATCGGGCGCAGCGCGGCAAGGGCGGTGGCGGCATCTTCGTCGGCCGCGCGCAGGACGGCCCGGTTCTGTTCGAGCAGGGCCGAGTGCCGATAGGCCGCGACCATCGCATCGGCCAGCGTTTCCGCCTGAGCAGGCAGGGCCATGGCACCTGCAAGCGCCGCCGCGACGAGCGGCTTGCGCAGATTTCTCAGCCTGGTGCCCAACATGTCCTGCCCCTTTTGCGTGCCTTTTGCGTGGCTTTCTTACAAGACGAAACCCCGGACCTTCTCGAAGCCGGGCAGGACGGGCGCGCCCGCGTTGAAGGCAAAGCGCCAGTTGATGCGCCCCTCGACCTTGCGTCCGATGCGGACCGTGCCAAGATTGCCCTCGCGGAACAGCGCGACGACCCGACCGCCGTCGCGCAGCTGCTCGGCCAGCGCGGCGGGGAATTCCTCGATCGCGCCCTCGATCAGCATCGCGTCATAGGGGGCCTGGCTGGCGTAACCCTGGTTCAGCGGGCCGGTCACGACCGCGGCGTTGAAGACGTCCTGCGCGGTCAGGCGCGACTGCGCCTCGGCCGCCATGGCAGGGTCGTCCTCGACCGCGACCACGGCCTGGGCGATCATCGCCACCAGCGCGGCGGTATAGCCGTAGCCTGCACCGACATTCAGCACGAGGTCGCCGGACTGCAGGTCCAGCACCTCCATCATCTTGCCAAGGGTGCGCGGCTCCAGCAGCACCCGGCCTGCGCCAAGCTCGATGTTCTGGCCGGCATAGGCCACATCGCGGCGGGCGTCGGGTACGAATTGCTCACGCGGAACATGAAGCATCGCATCGATGACGGGATAACTGGTCACATCGTTGGGGCGGACCTGGCTATCGACCATCATGGTGCGGCGCTGGGCGAAATCGGTCATTCTGCGAACCCTGCTTTCGGTTGCTTTCGAGTCCTATTGCCACGAAAAAACCCGCTGGGCAACGCCACCCGCAACCAAGGCCGGGCGATGGCGGTCATGTGACCGCCCCTTGCGACCGCGTTGCGCCGACGTCATGCCATTCCATCACCATCTGCGTCTGGGTGACGATGGCGGCGACCTTCCCATCTGCGCGGCTGATCGTGGTCTGCCAGATCATCGTCGTGCGCCCCTTGTGAAGCGCGATGCAGCGGCCGTGGGCGACATCGCCGATGCGGATCGGGCGCAGGAAGTTGGTCTTGCTTTCCAGCGTGGTCGTCGCCTGTCCCGACCCCAGATTCAGGGTGGCTGCGGTTCCGCCCAGATTATCGGCAAAACCCATGATCGCGCCGCCATGCAGCACGCCATTGCGGTTCGACAGTTCGGCCGTCGCCGTCATCTCGGCTACGACCTCGTCGGGATCTGCCGACATGACCCTGATCCCCAGAAAATGTGCGAATGCCGGTTGGTCGGCTGCAAGCCTTTGACGTTCATCGTCCTGCATGGACCGTCCCTCTTTTGGGTCATGCTGAACCGCAGGGGCGGGGCCGTCAAGCCAAGGGCAGGGCGCAGGCATGTGTTGCCGCGGCCCTGTGTCCGCCATGCCAAGGCGGGGGATCTGCCGGTCTGGGCAGAAAACGGGCTTTCGGGCGCGGCGGACAAGGAATCCGTTGTTTCCGGGCCCGGTTCCGCGCAACATTCCGACCTGTCTCTGGCATCGCCACTGGTGCCGGAACCCGAAAAGGACAGATCCAGGAATGATCCCGCGCACCAAGCTTCCCGATGGCGAAACCGTTCCCTCACTGGGGCAGGGAACCTGGATGATGGCCGAAGATGCTGAGGATCGCGCCGCGGAACTCGCCGCGCTGCGGTGCGGGCTGGATCTGGGAATGACGCTGATCGACACCGCCGAGATGTATGGCGAAGGCGCTGCCGAGGAACTGGTTGCCGAAGCGATCGAGGGGCGGCGGGATGAGGTCTTTCTGGTCTCCAAGGCCTATCCCTGGCACGCCTCGGCGCGGGAACTGCCGCTGGCCTGCGCGCGCAGCCTGAAACGGCTGGAAACCGATCGGATCGACCTTTACCTGCTGCATTGGCGCGGCAAGGTGCCGCTGGACGAGACCGTCGCTGCGATGGAGAGACTGCGCGATCAGGGCCATATCCGGCATTGGGGGGTCAGCAATTTCTCGGTCGAGGATATGGACGAACTGATGGCCGCGGGCGGCAGGCGCTGCGCGGCGAATCAGATTCTTTACAACCTGACGCGGCGTGGCCCGGAATGGGACCTGCTGCCATTGCTCGAGGCGCAGGGAATCGCCGCGATGGCCTATAGCCCGGTCGAACAGGGCCGACTGGCCCGGCATCCGCGTCTGCACCGGCTGGGCGCGGACCTTGGCCTGACCGCAGCGCAGCTTGCGTTGGGCTGGGTTCTGAACCGCTCGGGCATGATCGCGATCCCAAAGGCCGGGCGGGTCGAGCATGTCCGCCAGAACCTTCGCGCGGTCGAGCTAGGCCTGCCGCGCGACGTCGTGTCCGAGCTGGATTCCCTGTTCCTCGCCCCCTCGGGACCGCGCCCGCTTGAGATGATCTGATCGCCGCGGCATTGACGACGGCGCGCTGACGGCATTTGTTGGCGCGATATTCCGAACGAACCGGGCCAACCGGACAGGAGGCTTTTACATGCTCAAGGGCATCGATCCGCGCGTTTCACCCGACCTGCTCTATGTGCTGGCGCAGATGGGTCATGGCGACGATCTGGCGATCGTGGACCAGAACTTTCCCGCCGCCAGCATCGCACGGGGCTTGCCCTATGACCGCGTGCTGACCGTCGGCGTGCGGCTGAACGTCGCCGTGACGCTTGTCACGAACCTGATGCCGCTGGACACCTTTGTCCCGGCGGCGGCGACGACCATGCAGGTGGTGGACGATCCCGAATCCGTCCCCGAGGCGATTGCCGAAACGATCCCGATCATCGAACGGGCGGGTTCGTCGCTGCAATCCATCGATCGCTTCGGTTTCTACGAGTTCACGCGCAACAGCTTCGCGATCCTGCAATGCCTGGACACGCGGCTTTACGCGAACATCATCCTGAAGAAGGGCGTGCTGCCGCTGATCGCCCGCTAGGGCGCGCAGCCTCGCATCAGCAGACCGGCGCGGGTTCGGGCCTGCCCTTCAGGTCCAGCCCGCGCGCGGTCGGCGCGTGCCAGGTCTTGGTGTGCCGCGTCGCGCCCGAGGGGTTGGTCCCGATCAAGGACCCCCCGGCACCCCCGCTCCATCCCGTCGAACCGGAATTTCCGGGCGCGGTTCCGTCGGCGCTGGCCGTGGGCGGGGTCGCGGGTTCGGCCTGTGCGGCGACCGGCGGGCAGTCACCGGCATCCGCCCTTACGGTTTCGGGGGGCTTGGCGGGCAATGCCGGGCTTGTGGTGGTCGTGCCGGACGCAGGCGGCGTTTCGGCCAGGGCGGGAAGCGCGACCGAAGCGGCGAACAGGGCGGCCGCAAGCAGGTGGGGCAGGCGATGACAGGACATGGGCTGATCCCTCCGTGATGGCAGGGGAACGCGCCGTGCCGGCGGCGGTTCCCCTTGCCTGCACCGGGGTCAGGCCACGGTGATGCCCGGCGTGCCCGCTTCGGCCCGCCCGATGATCGCGGCCAACGGAAAGCCTGCCGCACGAATGCTTGCCAGCAGGTCCGGTGCCGCATCCGCCGCGCAGGAGACCAGAAGCCCGCCCGAGGTCTGCGGATCCGTCAGCAGCGCACGCTGCCAGTCCGGCAGGTCGGGGGGCAGGCTGACCTCGGCGCCATAGGCAGCCCAGTTCCGGGTCGATGCCCCGGTGAAGTGCCCGGCCTTGGCAAGCTCTGCCGCGCGGTCCAGCAGGGGCAGGGCGGCCAGGTCCAGATGCAGGCGCAGCCCCGCGCCCCGTGCGATCTCCAGCCCGTGGCCAAGGATGCCGAAGCCGGTCACGTCGGTGATGGCATGAACCTCGGGGCGCTTCGCAAGGTCGCTGCCGATGCGGTTCAGGGTGGTGGCGCTGGCCACCATCTCGGCGATGCCCTGATCGTCCAGCGCACCTTTCTTGATTGCGGCGGAATAGATGCCGACGCCGATGCCCTTGGTCAGGATCAGCGCGTCACCCGGTCGCGCATCGGCATTGCGCCGCAATTCGGACGGATGGCAAAGTCCGATCACCGCAAGGCCATAGATGGGCTCGGGCGCGTCGATGGAATGGCCGCCCGCGACGGGAATGCCCGCCTCGGCGCAGATTTCGCGCCCGCCGGCCAGGATCTCGCGGATCTGCGCGGGGGCAAGCTTGTCGATCGGCATTCCCAGGATCGCCAGTGCCATGATCGGCCGCCCGCCCATCGCATAGATGTCCGAGATGGCGTTGGTCGCGGCGATGCGCCCGAAATCGCGCGGATCGTCCACCATCGGCATGAAGAAATCCGTGGTGGCGATGACGCAGGTATTGTCGTCGACCTGCCAGACTGCCGCGTCGTCCGCGGTTTCGGTCCCGACCAGAAGCTGGGGAAAGACATGCGTGACGGGCTGGTCGGCCAGCAGCTCTCTCAGGACCGAGGGGGCCAGCTTGCATCCGCATCCACCCCCGTGGGCAAGTGAGGTCAGACGGGGAAGTTCGTTCATCTCATTGCTCCTTCTTGCCACGCCGGTCGGTCAGCCTGCGCACGGTAACGTAGAAGGCCGGCACCATGAAGATGCCAAGGAAGGTTGCCGCGATCATGCCGCCCATCACGCCGATCCCGATCGAGTTCTGGGCACCCGCGCCCGCCCCGGTCGCCACCGCCAGCGGCAGCACGCCCAGGATGAAGGCCAGCGAGGTCATCAGGATCGGCCGCAGCCGCTGGCGCGCGGCCTCGGTCGCGGCCTCGATGGCGGATCGCCCCTTGTCCTGAAGCTCGCGCGCGAATTCGACGATCAGGATCGCGTTCTTCGCGGCAAGGCCGATCGTGGTCAGGATGCCCACCTTGAAATAGACGTCATTGGCCTGCCCAAGCGTCAGTGCCGCGATCACCGCGCCAAGGACGCCGACCGGCACCGCCAGCATGACCGAGAACGGGATCGACCAGCTTTCGTAAAGTGCGGCAAGCGACAGGAATACCACCAACGCCGACAGCGCGAACAGATAGGGCGCCTGATTCCCGGCCTGGCGTTCCTGATAGGACAGGTCCGTCCAGGCAAGACCGTAGCCGCCCGGCAGGGCCGCGACCATTTCCTCCATCGCGTCCATCGCCGTGCCCGAACTGACGCCGGGGCCGGGCTGCCCCTCGATCGAGATGGCGTCCAACCCGTCCAGCCGCGCCAGCCGGGGTTCGACCGGTTCCCAGCGCGTGGTCATGAAGGCCTTGAAGGGTACCATCTCGCCCTCGGAATTGCGGGCATACCAGCTGTCCACATCCTCGGGCTGCATCCGGTTCTCGGCCCGGCCCTGCACGACGACCGGGCGCAACTGCGCGCCAAGGGCAAAGTCGTTGACCTCGGTCCCGGCAAAGATCGTCGACAGCATCGAGTTCACGCCCTTGACCGAGACGCCGAAGCTTTCCGCCTTTTGCTGATCGATGTCGATGCGCAGCGCGGCCTCGTCCTCGGATGCGCCGCTTTCGACATTGTCGACACGGTTGTCCTGGGCCGCGTTCTGCTCCAGCAGGTCGGCGGCCTTGGTCAATTCCTCGACTCCTCCTCCGGACTGATCGAGCAGATAGAAGGTGAAGCCCGACGAGTTCCCCAGCCGCGGAATGGCCGGCGGCTGCATGAAGATGATCCGGCCCGCGCGGTGGCTTGCGAAATGCGCATTGGCACGCTGCGCCACGGCCGAGGCGGACAGCGTCTTGTCGCCGCGCGCGCCAAAGTCGCGCAGCTTCACGAAGACCATCGCCTGGTTCTGCGCGGTACCGGAATAGCCGAAGCCCATCGCGACGAAGACCGATTCCACGGCAGCCTTTTCGTCCTTCAGCATGTAGTCTTCGATTTCCTGCACCACGGCGGCAGTCTGCTGCGCGGTCGACCCCTCGGTCAGGGTGATGCGCGATTGCAGCACGCCCTGATCCTCGGTCGGGATAAAGGTCGTCGTCATGCGCTCGAACAACTGCAAGGCGCCGAAGCTGATCGCGGCCAGCACGATCATTACCAGAAAGGGACGATGCAGCGTGCGCCGGACGGTCGCGGAATAGCCGTTCGTCACCCGGTCGAAGCCGTGATTGAACCAGCGCGCCGGGGCAAATCGCGGCTCGCCGTGGCCGGGGCGCAGCAGGCTGGCGCACATCGCGGGCGTCAGGATCAGCGCGACCAGCAGCGACAAAACCATCGCGGTGATGATCGTCACCGAGAATTGGCGATAGATGACGCCGGTCGAACCCGCCATGAAGCCCATCGGCAGGAACACGGCGGACAGGACCAGCGCGATCCCGACCAGCGCCCCGCTGATCTGGCCCATGCTTTTCTCGGTCGCCTCGACCGGTCCAAGCCCATCCTCGGCCATCACGCGCTCGACGTTTTCCACGACCACGATGGCGTCATCGACCAGCAGGCCGATGGCCAGAACCATCGCGAACATCGTCAGCGTGTTCACTGAATATCCCAGTGCCGCGAGCATCCCGAAGGTGCCCAGCAGGACGACGGGAATTGCGATGATCGGGATCAGGGTCGCGCGCCAGTTCTGCAGGAACAGCAGGATGACCAGGAAGACCAGCACGATCGCCTCAAGCAGCGTGTGGTAGACCTTTTCGATCGACAGCTCGACAAAGGGCGCGGTGTCATAGGCGATATGGATCTCGACCCCTTCGGGCAGGGCGTTCTTCAGCCCGGCCAGCGTGCTGCGGACGGCCTCGGCCGTTTCGACCGCGTTCGCGCCCGTGGCAAGGTTCACCCCGAAACCCGAGGCGTTCATGCCGTTGAACCGGGAATCGCGGCCATAGCTGGTCTGGCCGATCTCGACCTCGGCGACATCGCCCAGCCGCACGGCGGCGCCGTCCGACCCGGTCTTCAGCAGGATGTTGCGGAAATCGTCGACCGAGGTCAGCTGGCTTTGCGCGGTGATCGTGGCGGTGAACTGCTGGCCCGCGATCACGGGTTGGCTGCCCAGATCGCCGACCGAGACGGTGCTGTTCTGCTCGGCCACCGCCGCGGTGATGTCGGTCGGCGTCAGCTGGAATTGCGCCAGCCGCAGCGGGTCCATCCAGATCCGCATGGCATAGCCCGAGCCGAAGACGTTGACCCCGCCGACACCTTCGGTGCGCTTGACCGGGCCTTCGACCACCTGTTCAAGCAGGTTGCCCAGTTCGATTGTCGAATGCTGCCCCGTGGTCGACACGAGCGCGCCGACCATCAGGATCGAGGATGAGGAACGGGTGACGTTCACGCCGTCGTTCTGCACCGGCGTCGGCAAGCGCCCCTCGACCGAGCGAACCTTGGACTGGACTTCGTTCAGGGCATCGACGGGATCGACGCTGTCGTCGAAGGTCATCGTGATGGTGGAACGCCCCTGCGCCGAGTTCGAGACGGTATAAAGCAGCCCGTCGAGCCCCGTCAGCGCATCTTCGATGGGGGTCGTGACCGAGTTCTGCACGGCCCGCGCCGTCGCACCGGAATAGTTGGCGGTGATGCGGATCGTCGTCGGCGCGATGTCGGGATATTGCGAGACCGGAAGCCCCAGCAGCGACCATGCGCCGACCAGCATGGTGACGATCGCGAGAACCCAGGCAAAGACCGGGCGGTGGATGAAGAAGCGGGCCATCAGTTGCCGCCCGCGGCTTTGTCCTGCCCCGCCTTGTCCGATTGCGCCTTGTCCTGATCACCTGACGCCTGCACGTCCTTATTCTGTCCGGCCGCGGGCTGATCGCCTTCGGCCTTCGCGTCGACCTCGCGGACCACGCCCTGCTCATCGATACGGACGGGCACGGTCTTGACCTCGGCGCCGGCGCGCAGGTTGTCCAGCCCGTCCAGTACGAGCTGCTCTCCGGGGCTGATGCCTTGGATGACCACCCAGTTGTTGCGGTAGTTGCCCTGCGCGCTCAGCGTGACCTGCTGGGTCTGGCCGTCGCGGACGACAAAGGCAGTCAGCGTCCCGTCCGAAGCCCGGCGCGTCGCGCGCTGCGGCACCAGAACGGCGCGAGTCGAGCCCAGCGTCATTTCGACACGCAGGAACTGGCCCGGCAGGATCAGCTTGTCGGGATTGTCGAATTGCAGGCGGATCGGCACGGTGCCGGTGGTGGGGGACACGGCGATGCCGGGGCTGACGATGCGCCCGGCGCCCTTGTATTCCTCGCCCGTCTCAAGGGTCAGCTGGGCCTGCACCTCGCCGGTGCTGACCAGCTTGCCCTTGTCGATCTGGGCGCGGTTGCGCAGGATGCTGGCACTGGATTCCGACACGTCCACATAGATCCGGTCAAGCTGGGTGATCGTGGTCAGCGCCTCGGACTGGTTGGCGGTGACGATATCCCCGACCGAGACCTCGGCCACGTCGGCCATGCCGTCGATCGGGCTGGTGATCTGGGTCCGGTCCAGCGACAGCCGCGCGGAATCGCGCGCGGCCTCGGCCGATTTCAGGTTCGCCTCGGCCTGTTTCAGCGCGACTTCGGCAGCGGCGCGGTCAACAGCGGAAACGCCCTTCCCCTCAAGCCGGATATAGCGGGTGACGGTGTTCTGGGCCTCGGTCAGTGTGGCCTCGGCACCGGCGACGCCGGCTTCGGCAGCGGCCAGGGCCGCAGCCAATGTCTCGGGGTCGATGCGGAACAGCACGTCTCCGGTCTTGACCGGGCGCGCGGGGTCATAGGTGATCTCAAGGATCTCGCCGCCGACCTGGGGGCGGATCGCGGTCTGCTGATAGGCGATGGCCCGGCCGGGCAGGGTCACGGTATAGGGCACGTCCTCTTCCGAGGTCACCATCACGCCGACTTCGCGCGGACCCTTCTGCGCTTGGCGGTGCTGTGCCCATGCCGGTGTCGTTGCCAATCCCGAAACCAGCAGCAGCGCCACCCATTTCGACATCGTTTGGCCAAATCTCATCTGCTGCCGATCCCTGCGGTTTGGTGTGCCCGACTCTCTAGTCGGCAAAACCCAATGGCAAGTAAATGGCCGCCGTCGCCCGCATCACGGAATCGCCATCCGGCGTGAGGAGCGGTCGCGCAAAGGCGTCAGAAATCGACGCAGATGACCTTTTTCTCGTAATCGCCGAAGCGCACGGGTTCTGGGCCGTCGCGGCCGCCCAGTTCCTCCGGCAGGTCCAGCGGCGGGGTCTTGCGGCGGCGCTCCTCGGCCTCGGCCAGCGCGCGCTGGGCGGCGGGGGGAAGATCCTTGTGGTCGGTCATGGCGGTTTTCCCTGCATCGCGGTAAACCCGACCTATCTAGGCATGGGGGCCGAATTGGACAAGACGCGCAAGAATGGGCGGGGACCGCGTCCCGAACGCGGGGACACCGCGCGGCAGGGCACGCTGCGCCTGCTGGCGGCGGTCGAGGCCGGTGCGACCCTGGACGAGGCCGCTGCCGCCATCGAGACGCTTGAGCCGGCCGCCCGCGCCCGTGCCCGCCGCCTTGCGCTTGAGGTGTTGCGCCGGGTCGAGCGTTGCGATGCCCTGCTGGCCCCGCATCTGGCGCGCAGGCCGCGCCCCGAGATCATGCGCGTTCTGCGCCTTGCGACGGTCGAGTTGCTGGCGTTGGGCGAAGCGCCGCATGGCGCGGTCAATGCTGCGGTCTCGCTTTGCCGCGGGCTGGGCGGCAAGGGGCAGGCCGCGGCGGGCATGGTAAACGCCGTCCTGCGCAAGGTCGCTGCCTCGGCTGATGCCTGGGCCGCGCTGCCACCCCAGCGCCTGCCGGACTGGATGCGTGGGCCCATCGTTTCACAATGGGGCGAAGACGTTGCCATCGCCATCGAGGCTGCGCAGGAGGCCGGTGCGCCCCTGGACCTGACGCCAAGGTCGGGCGATGCGCCGGGCGAGACGCTGCCGACCGGGTCGCACCGCTTGCCCTCGACCACGCAGATCAGCGCGCTTGCCGGATATGACGGTGGCGACTGGTGGGTGCAGGACGCAGCGGCGGCGATGGCGGTCCGGGTCCTGAATCCCAGGCCGGGCGAAAGGATCGCCGATCTTTGCGCCGCGCCCGGCGGCAAGACCATGCAGCTTGCCGCGGCAGGGGCAGAGGTGACGGCGCTGGACATCTCGTCGTCACGACTGGCGCGGGTGGCCGAGAATCTGGAACGATGCCGGTTGAAGGCAAGCCTGATCGCAGCGGATGCGCTGGAGTGGCGGCCCGATGCGCCGCTGGATGCGATCCTGCTGGATGCGCCCTGTTCGGCCACCGGCACCGTGCGGCGCCATCCTGAACTGCCGCTGATCCGCGATGGCAGCGCCCTGTCGGGGCTGGTCGCCCTGCAGGCGCGCCTGATCGATCATGCGCTGTCGATCCTGCGTCCCGGCGGGCGACTGGTCTTTGCAACCTGCTCGCTTCTGCCTGCCGAGGGCGAGGAGCAGCTTGCCGCGGCTTTGGCCCGCAATCCCGGCGTCACGGTCGAACCGGCTGCTGCCCCCGGAATCGAGCCGGGCTGGCTGACGCCGCAAGGTGCGCTGCGCCTGCGTCCGGACCTGTGGCCGGATCGCGGCGGCATGGATGGGTTCTTCATCGCGTGCTTGCGGAAATCAGGTGCAAAGTCCTAAACTTGCCCCGTTCCAGCGAATGCGGCACAGATGAACGACACGCCCTCACCCCGAGGATTCCTGCGCCGGCCCGAGCCGAAGGCCATCGGCCATTCCGGCCTGGGTGAGCAGATCATCGCGGGTCAGATCAATCTGGGCGGCGTCACCCTGACGGGAGATTTCTTCGCCGTCGCGACTTCGGCCTCGGTTGCGGCGGAATTGCATGGTTTCGGTTGGCTGGACGACCTGGCCGCGGTCGGTTCGCCCAAGGCGCGGTCGATCGCGCAGCACCACGTCCTGCACTGGCTGCGCAAGCATCGCGCGGGGCCGAGGGATGGGCCTGAATGGCAGCCCGCCATTGCCGGGCGTCGGGTGCTGCGCTGGATCTTCCATGCAGGGATGATTCTGCCGGGGCTGGACCGGGACGAGGCAGAGCCCTATTTCCGCGCGCTTGACCAGCATCTGACCCATCTGCGTGGCAGTTGGTATGACTGTCCCGACGGCTTGCCGCGGCTTGAGGCGTTGGCTGGGCTGGCGATCGGGGCGATGTCGCTGCGCGACCGGCATGTCATGGCCGGTCCTGCCCTGATCGCGCTGGCCGAGGAGGCGGATGCGATGGGCGTTGCCACGCTGTCGGAATCTCGCTGCCCGGAAACCCTGCTCGACGGCATGGCCCTGCTGGTCTGGGCGCAAGAGATCGCCGACGAATCCGGGATCGAATCGCCCCCCGAGCTGCGCACCATCATCGCCGAGATCGCGCCGATCCTGCGTGCGCTGCGCCATGCCGACGGCTCGTTGCCGCGGTTTCACGGCGGCGGGCGCGGTGCGGCGGGGCGGCTTGACCGCTGCCTTCGCGCGGCCGAAGGGGCGGCCTTGCCCGCGCATGGCCTTGCCATGGGATTTGCCCGCATGGCGCGGGGGCGCACGACGCTGATCCTGGACGCCTCGCCCCCGCCCGGTGGGCCGGCGGCAGCACGCGCCCACGCCTCGACCCTTGCCTTCGAACTGACCGTCGCGCGCCAGCCGCTGATCGTGAATTGCGGGCCGGGGGACGGCTTCGGCCCGCTTTGGGCGCGGGCCAGCCGCGCGACCCCCAGTCATTCGGCGCTTTGCCTTGAGGGGCTGTCCTCGTCCCGTCTGAGCGCCAGCCGGCAGAAGGATGAGCCGGATATCCTGACCGAGCGTCCCGGCCTTGTCTGGGCGGGGGATTGCGATGCGCTAGGCAACCTGACGCCCCCGGATTGCGGGCCCGCCCATGCGCAGGATCCCGCGCATCTGCTGGCGGGACATGACGGCTGGCTGGACAGCCACGGCCTGACCCATCTGCGGGAACTGTGGCTTGCCCCCGATGGCGGGGCGCTGGAGGGCGAGGATTCGCTGGCCGCGCTGGACGCCACTGCGCAGGCCCGGCTGGACCATTTGCGCGGCCCGGACGGACTGGCCTTCGACATCCGCTTTCACCTTCATCCCGAGGTCGAGGCGCGGCAGCAGGACCAGGACATCCTTCTGACCCTGCCCACCGGTGATGAGTGGCGCTTTGCGCATGACGGCGTCGGGCGTGTCGCGCTTGAGGCAAGCTGCCTGCTGGATCGCGGCCTGCCGGAGCCACGCCCCGCGCGCCAGATCGTGCTTTCCGCGCGTTTGCAGGGCCGCGCGATCCAGATCGGCTGGACCTTGGCGCGTTCCGGCGCTAGGTGACTGGGCAAATCCGCGATCCAATACGGGGCTCCCACCGATGACCGACCGCATTCCTCTGAAGCGCGCGCTGATTTCCGTTTCCGACAAGACGGGGCTGATCGACTTTGCCCGCGCCCTTTCCGCGCGCGGGGTCGAGCTGCTTTCGACCGGCGGCACCGCCAAGGCGCTGCGCGGCGCAGGGCTTGCTGTGATCGACGTGGCCCAGGTCACCGGCTTTCCCGAGATGATGGATGGCCGCGTCAAGACGTTGCATCCGTCGGTCCATGGCGGGCTGCTGGCGCTGCGCGACAATGCCGAGCACATGTCGGCGGCCAATGCCCACGGCATCGGCATGATCGACCTTCTGGTCGTGAACCTTTACCCCTTCGAGGAGACTGTCGCGAAGGGCGCGGATTACGACGACTGCATCGAGAATATCGACATCGGCGGCCCGGCGATGATCCGTGCGGCCTCCAAGAACCACGCCTATGTCACCGTCGTCGTCGATGTCGCGGATTATGCCGCTGTCCTGCACGAGCTGGACCAGAACGACGACACCACCAGCTATGTCTTCCGCCAGCGGCAGGCGCAGATCGCCTATGCCCGGACCGCGGCCTATGACGCGGCGGTGTCCGGATGGCTTGCCCAGTCCATCGGCGAGGCGACCCCCCGCCGCCGCAGCTTCTCGGGCGAGCTTGCCCAGACCCTGCGCTATGGCGAGAACCCGCACCAGTCCGCCGCCTTCTACAAGGACGGCTCGGACCGGCCGGGCGTCGCGACCGCGAAGCAGTGGCAGGGCAAGGAACTCAGCTACAACAACATCAACGACACCGACGCGGCGTTCGAACTGGTGGCGGAATTCGACCCGGCCGAAGGGCCTGCCGTCGCAATCATCAAGCACGCCAATCCCTGTGGCGTTGCCCGTGGTGCCACCGCGCTCGATGCCTACCGCCGCGCCTATGACTGCGACCGCACCTCGGCATTTGGCGGGATCGTCGCGCTGAACTGCACGCTGGACGCAGATACGGCCCGCGCCATTACCGAGATTTTCACCGAGGTCGTCATCGCCCCCGACGCGACCGAGGAAGCACGCGAGATCTTTGCCGCCAAGAAGAACCTGCGCCTGCTGACCACGGGCGGACTGCCCGATCCGTCGGCCGCTGGCACCTCGTTCCGGCAGGTGGCGGGCGGCTTTCTGGTGCAGGGACGCGACAATGGCCGCGTCGCCCGGGCGGATCTGAAGGTGGTGACGCAGCGCCAGCCCTCGGATCAGGAGCTGGACGACCTGCTGTTCGCCTGGACCGTGGCCAAGCATGTCAAGTCGAACGCCATCGTCTATGCCAAGGATGGCGCGACCGTGGGTATCGGCGCGGGTCAGATGAGCCGCGTCGATTCGACCCGCATCGGCCGTCGCAAGTCCGAGGACATGGCCGAGGCGCTTGGACTGGCCGAGGCGACGACGATCGGTTCTGCCGTCTCGTCCGATGCCTTCTTTCCCTTTGCCGACGGGATCGAGGCGCTGGCGGCCGCCGGGGCCAAGGCGGTGATTCAGCCTGGCGGTTCGATGCGCGATGCCGAGGTGATCGAGGCCGCCGACCGTCTTGGACTGGCAATGGTCTTTACCGGCCAGCGCCACTTCCGCCACTGATGAGCCCGTCCGCGACCCCAAAGCCGCGGAAGTCTCCGACGGCGACGCGCAAGGCAGGTGCCCCGAAACGGGGTGCCCGCCCCCCGGTCTGGCGCAAGGTCGGCTTGACCGCCGCGGCGGTCTTCCTGCTGGATCAGGCGCTGAAATATCTTGTCGTGCATATCCTGCAACTGGATCGCGTGCGCGAGATCGATGTGCTCAGCCCTTGGCTGAATCTGCGCATGGCCTGGAATCAGGGCATGAATTTCGGCCTGTTCGCCAGCGATGTCGATGTCATGCGCTGGGTGCTGATCGCGATCGCCATTGCGGTTTGCGTTTGGGTCGGGGTCTGGATCGGGCGCACCCGACCGCGCAGCTTCGCGCTGATCTCGGCCGGAATGCTGATCGGCGGCGCGCTTGGTAACGTCGTCGACCGTCTGCTTTACGGCGCGGTCGCGGATTTCCTGAACATGTCGCTGCCCGGCTGGCGCAACCCCTACAGCTTCAACGTGGCCGATATCGCGATTTTCCTGGGCGCGGTCGGACTGGTCCTGCAACCGCCGGAAAAGCAGGTTGCGGCCAAAACCCGGCGCCAGCCCGCAAAGACGCGGGATGCGAAGCCGCGTGCCGCTGTTCCCGCGCAGGCGCAGGTACCCGCGCCTGAAGCGGCACCGGCACCCGCACCGTCTGGCGCACCCGTGGCGGCCCCGGCCTCGCGACCGTCGGCGCACTCGACCGGTCCGGGTCATGCCCCCACGCAAGGCGAACTCGCGCTGGATCCGACCCCACCCGACGACAAGCCCCGTGACGAGCCGGGCAATTCACGCTAAGAACGGCGCAAGACGAATATGAGGGACGGAAGATGCGGGCGATTGCGCTGACCATGACCATGCTGCTGCTGGCCGCGTGCAGCACCGATCCGCAGCTGATGAATCTCAGCACGAACCGTTCGGGACCGGACGAATTCGCCATTCTTCCGACGAAGCCGCTGACAATGCCACCGGACCTGAATGTGTTGCCGACCCCGACGCCGGGCGGCAGCAACATCACCGATCCGACGCCTGAAGCGGATGCCGTCGCTGCGCTTGGCGGCAATCCCGGCCAGCTTGCGGCGCAGGGGATCGGCAGCGCCGATGCGGCGCTGGTCGCCTATAGCTCTCGGCTGGGCCGCGATCCGGCGATCCGCCTGACCACCGCGCAGGAAGATCTGCAATGGCGTCAGCGCCATTCCCGCCGCGCGCTGGAAGTCATTGCCCGCACCGACGTCTATTACCGTGCCTATGACCCGATGACCTTGGACAGCTGGGCCGAACAGGAACGTTGGCGCCCGACCGGCGTGCAGATGCCGGCCGCTCCGCCGCGCGAAAGCCGCGGCAACGCCGACGCCATCGCCGCCCAGCGGGCCGAGGATCGGAGCCCGATCCTCAGCGGCGACTGATCCGGCCCTCGCGCACGATCACGGCATGATGACGGGCTGCTGACTTGCGCGGCCCGCCCGGTCAGGGCAGGTTCTGGCAGCGACCCGGAACCGGAGCCTGCCCCATGTCTATCCTGATGCGCCTTTCGCCCCTTGCGCTGGCGCTGGCCGCGACACCTGCGCTGGCCGAAATGCCCAAGGGAATCAGCCATTTCAAACTGGACAACGGTCTTGAGGCCGTGGTGATCGAGGATCACCGCGCCCCGGTCGTCGTCCAGATGGTCTGGTACAAGATCGGCTCGGCCGATGAACAGCCCGGCAAGTCCGGCATCGCACATTACCTGGAACACCTGATGTTCAAGGGAACCGACCGGCTGGGACCGGGCGAATTGTCCAAGACGGTCACCGCCAATGGCGGCATGGACAATGCCTTTACGAGCTATGACTACACCGCCTATTTCCAGCGCATCGCCTCGGACCGGCTGCCGCTGGTCATGGACATGGAATCCGACCGGATGGCCAATCTGCGCATCGGCGAGGACGACTGGAAGGCCGAGCGTCAGGTCGTGCTTGAAGAGCGCTCGCAGCGCACCGACAGCGATCCCGGCGCCCAGTTCTCCGAGGAACGCAGCGCCGTCCAGTTCTACAACCATCCCTATGGCCGCCCCGTCATCGGTTGGCGGCACGAGATGGAGGGGCTAACGCGCGACGATGCCATCGCCTGGTACGATGCGCATTACGCCCCGAACGACGCGGTGCTGGTCATCGCGGGCGACGTGACGCCCGAAAAAGCCAAGGAACTGGCCGAGAAGTACTACGGTCCGATCGCCCCCAAGGAAAATTCGACCCGCAAGCCCCGCCCGCAGGAGCCCGAGCAGCGTTCGGCCCGCCGGATGGAGCGCAGCGACCCGCGCGTCGCGCAGCCGGTCCTGATGCGCACGACCCTTGCACCCGAACGCAATGCCGGCGACCAGAAACAGGCCGCCGCGTTGACCGTACTGGCCGAGCTGCTGGCGGGTTCTGCCCAAACCTCGGTTCTGGCCCGGGATCTGGTGCTGACCGGCAAGGCTCTTTACGTCGATGCCTCCTATGACGGGTTGACGGTCGATCCGACCACGTTCGGCCTGTCTCTGGTTCCCGGCCCCGGTGTCAGCAACGCCGATGCCGAAGCGGCGCTGGATGCCGCGCTGGCGAAATTCCTGCAGGACGGCCCGGATGCCCAGCAGCTTGAGCGGGTCAAGACCCAGATCCGGGCCGCGCGCATCTATGCCCAGGATTCGGCGCATGGCCGGGCCTATGACTATGGGCAGGGGCTGTCGGTCGGCCTGACGGTCGAGGATGTGAACGACTGGCCCGACATTCTGGGCGACGTGACTGCCGACGACATCCGCGCCGCCGCGAAGCTGGTTCTGGACAGCCGCGCCAGCGTCACCGCATGGCTTCTGCCGCAAGCGGGGGCCGATGCCGCCGCTGCCGAAGCCGTCCCTGCCGCAGTCACCACTGCCGAGGAAGTCCAATGATCCGCGCGCTTGCAACCCTTGTCTTCGTCGCGCTGGCCAGCCTGCCGGCCCGTGCCATCGAGATCCAGGAAATCACCTCTCCCGGCGGGATCAAGGCCTGGCTGGTCGAGGATCACTCGATCCCCTTCACCGCGCTGTCCCTGATGTTCAAGGGCGGCGCCAGTTTGGACGCGCCTGAAAAGCGTGGTGCGATCAACCTGATGACCGCGCTGCTTGAGGAAGGCTCGGGCCAGATGAACTCGGTCCAATACGCCGAGGCGGTCGAGGGGCTGGGGGCGATGAACCGCTTTGACGTGGGCGATGATGCCCTGACCGTCAGCGCCCGCGCCCTGACCGAGAATCGCGACCAGGCCGCCGACCTGCTGCGCCAGGCCCTGACCGACCCGCGCTTTGACGCCGACGCGGTCGAGCGTGTGCGTGCGCAGGTCCAGTCTGTGATCCTCAGCGAGGCGACCGACCCGAGCTCGATCGCGGCCAAGGAAATGGCCCGCCTGTCCTGGGGCGATCACCCCTATGCCACCTCGATCAACGGGACGGCGGAATCGGTCAAGGCGCTGACCCGTGATGACCTGATCGACGCCAAGAACCGCGTATTGGCGCGTGACCGCGTGGTCGTAGCCGCAGCGGGCGACATCAGTGCCGAGGATCTTGGCAAGCTGATCGACAAGATCCTGGGCGGGCTGCCCGAAAAGGGATCTGCGCCCCTGCCGGAACCCGCCAAGCTTGGCCTGACAGGCGGTGTGACCGTCATCGACTGGGACAGTCCGCAGACGGTGGTGAATTTCGCGCAACCCGGCCTGCCCATGTCCGACCCCGACTATTTCGCCGCCTTTGTCGCGGACCATATTCTGGGCGGCGGCGGGTTTTCGTCGCGCCTGATGGACCAGATCCGCGAAAAGCGTGGGCTTACCTATGGCGTCGGAACCGGCCTTTCGAACGGTGTCTATGGCGAGACCTGGGCCGGGGCCATGGCCAGCGCCAATGAAAAGGTGGCCGAGGCCATCGGTCTGATCCGTCAGGAATGGGACCGCTTCAGCCAAAGCCCGGTCAGCGACAAGGAGCTGACCGACGCCAAGACCTATCTGACTGGCGAATATCCCTTGCGGTTCAACGGCAATGGCAAGATCGCCAGCATCCTTGCCGGGATGCAGCTGATCGGGCTGCCTGCCGATTACGTGAATACCCGCAATTCGAAGATCGAGGCCGTCACGGCCGAGGACGTCCAGCGCGTTGCCAAGCGCCTGCTGCATTCCGATCAGATCCGCTTCGTCCTGGTCGGGCGGCCGCAGGGCGTCTCGGCAAGCAACTGACGAACTCTTTCCTGATTTGTCCGATACTGCTAAATCTGGGGGCATGAACAGTCATGCCCCCAACATGCGTCCCATCATCCGCCAGCTTGATGAAGCCGCCGCCAACCGCATCGCAGCGGGCGAGGTGGTTGAGCGCCCGGCCTCGGCGGTCAAGGAGCTGGTCGAGAATGCGTTGGATGCCGGCGCGAGCCGCATCGACATCGCGATCTCCAAGGGGGGCAAGGGGCTGATCCGCGTCGGTGACGACGGTTGCGGCATGACAGCCGAGGATCTGCCGCTGGCGCTGTCCCGCCACGCCACCAGCAAGATCGACGGCAGCGACCTGCTGGACATCCGCAGCTTCGGCTTCCGGGGCGAGGCGTTGCCCAGCCTTGGTGCTGTCGGTCGCCTGACGCTGACCAGCCGCGCGCAGGGTTTCGAGGGGGCGCAGATCGCCGTTCAGGGCGGGCGCATCGGCCCGGTCCGGCCCGCGGCGGGCAATCGCGGTACCGTAGTCGAACTGCGCGACCTGTTCTTCGCCACGCCCGCGCGTTTGAAATTCCTGCGCAGCGACCGCGCCGAGACGCAGGCCGTGGCCGAGGTCATCCGCCGCCTTGCAATGGCCGAACCCTATGTCGGCTTCACCCTGACCGACGAGGATGAGGGCCGCCAGCTTCTGCGCGTCGATGCCGAGCAGGGTGAACTGTTCGGCGCGCTTCAGACCCGGCTGGCCCGGATCATGGGGCGCGAGTTCATCGAGAATTGCCTGCCGATCGACGCGACCCGCGACGGTATCACCCTGACCGGCTTTGCGGCGCTGCCGACCTATTCGCGCGGGGCGGCAGTGGCCCAGCACCTGTTCGTGAACGGTCGCCCGGTTCGTGACAAGCTGCTGACCGGGGCGCTGCGCGCGGGCTACATGGACGTGCTGCCCTCGGGGCGCTATCCGGCCGCGGTCCTGTTCGTGACCTGCGATCCCCATCAGGTCGATGTGAACGTCCACCCGGCCAAAGCCGAGGTGCGGTTCCGCGAACCCGACATCGCCCGAGGTCTTGTTGTCAGCGCCCTGCGTCACGGGCTGGCGGGGGCAGGGCATCGCAGCTCGACCACGGTGGCGACGGCGGCGCTTGGCGCGGCACGGGTCGAGGCTGCGCCGGAGGCGGTTGCAACCCGCGCCTATCAGGCAAGCTATGCCCCGGCCGCACGCCCCTCGCCGCAGGCCATCGCCGCGAGCATGGCCTTTCAGGCCCCCGGCTTTGCCGAGGCGCCGACGGCGCGGGTTGAACCGGAAATCGAGGTCGAAGCCGACGCCCCTCTGGGCGCCGCCCGCGCACAGCTGCATGAAAACTGGATCATCGCCCAGACCGCGAATGGCATCGTCATCGTCGACCAGCATGCCGCGCATGAGCGGCTGGTCTATGAACGGCTGAAGACCCAGGCCGAGGCGCGCCGTGTCGCCAGCCAGGCCCTGCTGATCCCCGAGATCGTCGAACTTTCTGACGCCGACGCGCAGCGTATCCTGTCCATCGCCGATGACCTGGCAGAACTGGGGCTGGTGATCGAACCGTTCGGCGGTGGCGCGGTTGCCGTGCGCGAGGTTCCGGCCCTGATCCGCCGCATCAATGCCCCCGCGCTGATCCGCGACATCCTGGACGATCTTGCCGATCAGGGCACATCGGACCGCTTGAAGGCCCGCGTCGATGCGGTGCTGTCGTCGATGGCCTGCCATGGCTCGGTCCGTTCGGGCCGGCGGATGACGGCGGACGAGATGAACGCTCTGCTGCGCGAGATGGAGCGGACGCCCCGTTCGGGACAGTGCAACCACGGCCGCCCGACCTGGATCGAGCTGAAACTGGGCGACATCGAGCGGCTTTTCGGTCGCTAGTTGACCTGCGCCCCGGCTGGCGCGACACTTCGCTGCAAGGAGAGGTCGCCATGCTGGAAATCAGCCCTGAGAAGATTGCCCATGTCATCATCCGCGCGCGTGAATACGACAGCGGGGTCAACGCCTGGGCGCATAGCGGCCATCGGCGGGGTCACGGGACCGAGACCGAGCTATCCGAATTCATCGCCAGCCTGAACGATGATGAAAAGGCCAGCCTTGTCGCGGTGATGTGGATTGGCCGCGACACCTTTGCCGCCGAGGATCTGGCCGAGGCAATTCGCACCGCCAAGGTCGAGAACCGCTCGCCCACCGAGAGTTACCTGATGGGAGAGCCGCAGCTGGCCGATTACCTTGAAGCCGGGATGGAGGCCTTGGGGATTTCACCCGAAGAGGCCGAGGATGACCTGCATCACCCCGTGTGACCCGGACTAGCGCGTCAGTCGGATCAGCGCGCCGTCATCGGCATCGGTCAGGATCAGCATCGAACCATCCGCATCGACGGCGACATCGCGCACGCGCCCGATCCCCTCGGCCAGATGCTGTTCGCCGGTCACGCGCCCCTCGGACATTTTCAGGCGGACAAGGGACTGCGATTTCAACCCGCCGATCAGCGCATCACCCCGCATTTCGGGGAACATCGCGCCGTCGTAAAAGACAAGGCCGCTGGGGGCGATGACCGGATCCCAGTAATAGACCGGCTGCTCCATCCCGTCTTGCGCGGTGATGCCCTTGCCGATGGGCTTGCCGCTGTAATCCTCGCCATAGGTGATGATCGGCCAGCCGTAATTGCGCCCGGCCTGGGGCATGTTCAGCTCATCCCCGCCCTTGGCGCCATGCTCGACGGTCCAAAGCCGGCCCTGTCCGTCCAGCGCCGCCGCCTGCAGGTTGCGATGGCCCCATGACCAGATCTCGGGCTGACCGCCACCCTGCGCAAAGGGATTGCCCGGAAGCCCGCGTCCCGTTTCGGGATCGATGCGCAAAACCTTGCCCAGATGGGTGTTCACGTCCTGCGCCAGTTTCCGCGGCTCGGGCAGGGATCTTTCGCCGGTGGTCACGAACAGCATGCCATCTGCATCAAAGACCAGCCGCGAGCCATAATGCATGGTCGAGTCCCAGGCCGGTTCCTGGCGGAAGATGACGCGGACGTCGCTGATTGCCGTGCCGTCCGCCGATAAAGTCCCGGTCGCGACCGAGGTCGAGGTCTTGCCGCCGTCGCGGGGTTCGGCAAAGCTCCACCACAGGCGGCGGGTCTGGGCGAAATCGTCCCGGACCGCGACGTCAAGAAGCCCGCCCTGCTTGCGCGTGTCGACCTGCGGAAGACCGGATAGCGGTTCGCTCAGCTTGCCATCGGCAAGGATGCGCATCTTTCCGGGTCTTTCGGTGATCACCCAGCCGCCATCCGGCAGCGCGGCCATCCCCCAGGGGTGATCGAACCCCGAGACCACGACATCTTGTTTCACGTGAACCCCGTCCGTCAGTTCCGGGGCACGGGTCTGGCCGTCAAAGGCGGGCTGCTGGTCCGGGGCGTTCGGAGGCTGCTGGTTCAGCTGCGCGGCGGCGGGTGTCGCCGCCAGTCCGGCGAGAAGGCTAAGCGTGCAAAGACGGGGCATGGTCGCGATCCTTTGGGTGAAGCGGCAGGGGATACCCGCCAACACCCCGCGAACCCGCCCCGTTCCCTGACAATTCCGTCAGCGCATTCCCCTGTGCGTCGGGCGGTCAGGGGGGCGGACGGTCAGGGAAAGACCGCGTCCGCGCCTGCGGGCGGGCGGCGCGCGCCAAGGAAGGGGCCCTGACCCGCCGCGTCGATGCGCGTAATGGCCGCGGCGATCGGCTCGATCACCACGCTCATGGTCCAGGCTGTGGCGTGGATCATGCGGGTCGCGTCCAGCGCGATGGCGACATGGCCGGGCCAGAACAGCAGGTCGTTGCGGCGAATTTCGCCCTCGACCACCGGAAAGGCGGCTTGCTGCATGTCGCTGTCGCCGGGACAGGCGATGGCGCAGGCGGTCAAAGAAGCCTGCGCAAGTCCCGAACAATCGATCCCCCAGCGGCTGTTTCCTCCCCACAGATAGGGGGTGCCGATCAGCGTTTCGGCGACGCTGGCCGGATCGCTGGCGGGCTGGTCGGAAAGATGCTGGCGCGGCACCCAGCCGCCTTGCGCAAGCTGGGCGAAGCCGTCCTGCCAGGCCACGACCGACAGGCGCGCGCCGATCGACAGGCCGCCCAGTTCGGTCGTCTTGATGCTGGGCTGGGGATAGACATGCGTCGCGGGTGCGCTGACGCGATGCGTGACCGGCTGTACCGCCGAACCAAGCGCGTTGTCCCGCAGCCAACCGCAATAGCCGTCCGCGACCGCCTGCACAAAGGACCAGCCGTCGCGTTCCTCGATCACCGTCAGCTCGGCGCCGTGGTTGACCTGTCGGTCGCGCGCGCCCCCCGGCTCGCGGCACAGATCCGCCAGCGCCACCTGCAGGCGCGCCGGGCGACCGGCGGTATAGACGGGGCGGTTCAGCACGCCGCGCAACGATTCCAACGCGACGTTTTGCGTCGCAGGGGTCAGGCGGCGGTCCGTCCTTGGTTCGGCGGTCTGGGTCGATGCGGTCACTTCAGGATCTCCGGCAGGGCGTTCAGGATGGCGCGCATTCCTTGCCCGGTGCCGCCCTTGGTGCGTCCGGGGGCAGCGACGGGCTGCCAGCCGTAAATGTCGAAATGCAGGTAAGTCGCGTCCTCGCCCGCAAAGCGGCGCAGGAACAGGGCGGCGGTGATCGCGCCCGCGAAGCCGCCACCCGGCGCGTTGTCCAGATCCGCGATGACCGGCTCGATCATGGATTCGTAAGGCTCCCAGAACGGCATGCGCCAGATCGGGTCGGCATTGTCGCGCCCGGCCCGCTGGACTGCCGTCGCGGTGCCGTCATCGTCGCAGAAAAAGGGCGGCAGGTCCGGCCCAAGCGCCACCCTTGCGGCCCCGGTCAATGTCGCCATCGAGATCAGGACGGCGGGCTTTTCCTCGGCCGCGAGGGCGAGGGCATCCGCCAGAACAAGACGGCCTTCGGCATCGGTATTGTTGATCTCGACGGTCAGGCCCTTGCGGCTGGTCAGGATGTCGCCGGGGCGGAAGGCATTGCCCGCGATCGAGTTCTCGACCGCCGGGATCAGCACCCGCAGGCGCATCCCCGCAGTCAGGCCCAGCCGGGCCAGGGTCTCGGCCAGGCCCAGCACGTTCGCGGCACCGCCCATGTCCTTTTTCATCAGCCCCATCGAGGATGGCGGCTTGATGTCCAGCCCGCCGGTATCGAAGCAGACGCCCTTGCCGACCAGGGTCAGCATCGGCCCTTCGCCGGGAAAGCGCAGGTCGATCAGGCGCGGGGCCTGCGCCCCGGCGCGGCCGACCGCATGGATCATCGGGAAGTTCTGGGCCAGCAGATCCTGCCCCTCGATCACCGAGATGCGGGCACCGTGGCGTGCGGCCAGCGCACGCGCCGCCTGTTCCAGATCCGCCGGACCCATGTCGGATGCGGGCGTATTGATCAGGTCGCGCGCCAGATATTCGCCCGCGGCCAGGGCCAGCACGCGATCCGCATCCACGCCCTCGGGGCAGACCAGTCGTGCGGCCGGGGTCTTGCCCTGCTTGTAGCGAGTGAAGCGGTATTGCGCGAAAAGCCAGCCAAGCGCGCCAAGCTGCGGGTCGAACCCCTCGGGCGCGTTGGCCAGGTGCCAGTCGCCTTCGGGCAGCGTCTCGGCCGCCTTGGCAAGGGAATAGCGTTCGCGGGCGGGGCGGCTAGCGGGATCGGCCTGCGGGCCGATGCCGAAAAGCGCCCCGGCGATGACACCGCCCTCACCCGGCAGCAGGCAAAGCTGGCCCGCCGTTCCGGCAAAGCCCTGCGCCAGCGCCCAGGTGCGGTCGGACGCGGCCAGACCTTCGGGCAGGGCGGGGCCGTCGGCACCCGGCCGGACCAGCCAAAGCGGCAGGCTGGCAGAGAAGGGGGCTGCAAATTCGGGAAGAGGTGTCATGGCACGGGCCTTTTCTTGGTCTTGCCGTCAACCTAGCGCGCGGGGTGACGACCGCAAGCCCCGCTTACCCGGCGGCGGGATCGGGGCGGTCACATATCCGCGTCAGGGAACTGTCGCCGATCCGGCGCAGCCGGGCCGAGGTCGCTGCCAGACCGCCAGCATCGCGCCGCTCGGCGCAGGTGCCGACGTCGATGGCGACCGCTGCCATCGAAACCAGCCCCAGTTGCCATGCCAACCGCGAGATACGGTCGGCGTCGCAGGCGACCGCGACCAGATCGCCGCGCGCAATCGCGGCCTCGGTCCGGTTCAGCGCCAGTCGAAGCTGCTCCAGCGCGGCCGAGATGATGCGCGCAGCCGAGGCCTCGCCCAGGGCTTCGACCATCTGGTTCAGCCTTTGCCGGTCGATCGTCGACTGCTCTTCGACCGCCAGCCTTGCAATTCCCGCCATGTATCCCACCCTACTCGATAAGTCGCGAAACACAGCTTTCGCAGCCATCTCTCAAGAAATGGTTGAGGGGGTGTCGCTAAACCCCTCGAACTTTATCGGTTCCGGGGGTATCAAGTCGCCAAACAGCCAGATGAGGATATGATGAAACAGGCGCGTCCGCTGCCCCCGTATCTAGTCCAGCGCTATCAGGGCTGGCGCGCGACGACCTTCGGCGAGAATCGCAGCTGGTACCGTCGCCTTGCCGAAGTTGGCCAGCATCCGCGCGCGATGGTCATCGCCTGCTGTGACTCTCGCGTGCATGTGACCTCGATCTTCGGCGCCGACACGGGTGAGTTTTTCATCCACAGGAACATCGCGAATCTCGTGCCGCCCTATCTGCCGGACGGACAGCAGCACGGCACCTCGGCTGCGATCGAATATGCGGTAAACGCCCTCAAGATCGCGCATCTCGTGGTCGTGGGGCACACGAATTGCGGCGGCGTCGTCGGCTGCCACGCGATGTGCCACGGCAACGCGCCCGAACTGGAAGAGAAATCCAGCTTCGTCGGCCGCTGGATGGACATTCTGCGTCCCGGATACGAGCGCATCGCCCATCTGCCCGACGACCAGCAGATCGCCGCGCTGGAACAGCAGGCGGTGCTGATCTCGCTGGAGAACCTGATGACCTTCCCCTTCATCCGGGAAAATGTCGAGGCGGGCTCGTTGACGCTGCATGGCGTCGTCCATGACATCGGCGAAGGCACGCTGCTGGAATACCTGCCGGAGACGGACAGCTTCACCCTGCTCGGCTAAGGCGTTCGGGCATCGCAAGCCGCCTCAAGGGCTGATATGGCAGTCCCCGGTTCAGCCAGGAGGATTTGCCATGACCACAGCGCCCAGCCCCGAAGACATTGCCCGGATGGATGCCAGCGACCCGCTGGCCCGGCTTCGGCAAGGTTTCCTGCTGGCCGAGGGCGAGGTCTATCTGGACGGGAACTCGTTGGGCGTGGCCAGCGCCGCCGCGCTGGATGCGTTGCGCATCGGCGCGCGCGAAGAATGGTCGCAGGGCCTGATCCGCAGCTGGAACACCGCCGGCTGGTTCGACCTTCCGGTCGAGCTGGGCGACGCGATCGGCCGCCTGGTCGGGGCCGCGCAGGGACAGGTCGTGGTTTCCGACACGACCTCGATCAACATATACAAGGCCCTGCATGCGGCGATCGGCCTGCGGCCCGGTCGCAAGGTGATCGTGGCCGAGGCGGGCAGCTTTCCGACCGATCTTTACATTGCCGAGGGCGTGATCTCGACCCTGCCGGGCGTGACGATGCGGCTTGAGGGGCGCGATGCCGACCGGATCGAGGATCTGCTGGACGACGATGTTGCTGCGGTCCTGGTCAATCATGTGAACTACAAGACCGGGGCGCTGCGCGACATGGCGGAACTGACGCGCGCCATCCACGGCGTCGGCGCGCTGGCGGTCTGGGATCTTTGCCATTCGGCGGGGGCACTGCCCATCACGCTGGATGAAGCGAATGCCGATTTCGCGGTCGGCTGCACCTATAAATACCTGAATGGAGGCCCCGGCTCTCCTGCCTTCATCTATGTCGCGTCGCGTCATCTGGACAAGGCGCAGCAACCGTTGAGCGGGTGGTGGGGCCACGCCCGTCCCTTTGCCTTCGAGACCGGCTATCAGGGCGATCCCGGCATTCGCCGCTTTCAATGCGGCACGCAACCGGTCCTGTCATTGCGGGCCTTGAAAGGCGCGCTTTCGGTCTGGGACGATGTCGACATGGGTCAGCTTCGCGCCAAGAGCATCGCGCTGACCGAGCTTTTCATCCAGCTGGTCGAAGAGAAATGCACGGGTCATGGTCTGGTCCTTGAAAGCCCGCGCGATCCCGCGCGTCGCGGCAGCCAGGTCGCGTTTGGCCATGAGCACGCCTATGAGATCGTCCAGGCGCTGATCGAGCGCGGCGTGATCGGTGATTTCCGCGCGCCCCATACGCTGCGCTTCGGCTTCACCCCACTGTATCTGAGCCATGCCGATGTGGCGCGCGCCGTGCAGGTGCTGGCCGATGTGCTGGAATCGGGGCTGTGGCGCGAGCCGCGCTTTGCGGTCCGCGGCGCGGTGACCTGAAGCTGCGGTCCGTCCTGGCAGGGGTCAGGCGCGCACGCTCCACGCGACGGATTGCGGCCGGGCCTTTGCCAGGGCCGCAACAAGCATCCCGGTGACGCCCGCCTTCAGCACATCGCCTGGCAGAAAGGCCATGACCAGCTTCGCGCATTCGGGGATCGATTTGCCCAGCCCGATCGACATGCCAAGGATACCCAGGGCGTAAAGCACCAGGATGCCGCCAAGCGCCGCGCCGATTCCCGCGCGCAGGCCGATCGGGCGCAGGCGCACCTTCTCGACGAACAGTCCGGTGACGAAGGCGCCGAAAGGGAACGCGATCAGGAAGCCCGAGGTCGGCGCGACGAAAGCGCCAAGGCCGCCGCGTCCCCCTGCCAGCAGCGGCAGCCCGATGGCCACCAGCAGCAGAAACAGCATCATCGACAGGAAGCCGCGTTTGGTCCCCAGGACCGCCCCCGCCAGCATGACGCCCATGCTTTGCGCGGTGATCGGGATGCCGAAGGCCAGGGTGATCTGGGGAATGGCCCCCAATGCGGCGATCAGGGCGGCGAACAGCGCGATCTGCGCCACGTTTCGTTCCATGTGCTCAGTCCTCGTCATTCGGGTTCAGGCCGCCCCGTGCGCGCAGCGCCTCGGCCAGGTGGTCGGCATCGTCCAGCGCCAGTAGCGCCATCGGCAGGACGATATGCCAGTTCGCCCGCCGGGGCGAGCGCGCGCGCCAGGCATCCATCAGCAAGCGTCCCTTGGCGATCAGCGTTGGGGTGAAGCGGATGACAAGGGGAATGCCCGCCTCGATCAGTCCCACGGGCAGGCCAAGCCGGCGCAGCGGGCGCAGCAGCCGGTGCAGCAGGTCCGACAAGTCCGACAGGCTGGTCGTCATCGTCACCAGATTCGCCATCGCCACCGTCGAGACCATGCGCAGCGCGATGGTCCATCCCTGCACCCATCCTCCGGTCACTGCATGCCACGCCAGAAGCAGGACGACAAAGGGCCACAGCACGCGCAACTGTCGCAGGCCGTGGGCCATGAAGTCGCGCCCCGGCAGGCTATAGATTGCCAATACGGCCACCAATGCCAGTCCCTGCGCCAGAGGGCCCTTCAGCAGGAACAGCAATGTCGTCGCCACCGCCAGCCCGGCCAGCTTGGCCCCGGCGGGCCAGCCATGTGCCCGCGTTCTAACCGGCGAGGTCAGCGAGATCATTCTCGGCCCCCTCGCGGGTCATCTCCATCTCGAACCGCTGCAAGACGGTGGCATCCCCTGCCTCGACGATGCGGCCCTCATCCAGCCAGCAGACATGGTCATATCCCGCCAGATCGCGCGAATCGTGCGAGATGTGCAGAAGTCGTGCACCGCAACGGTCCAGATGACGCGCAAGCTGCATCCGGGTCGGGATGTCCAACCCTGCAAAGGGTTCGTCCAGGATCAGCCAGCGCGGCCCCATCGCCATTACCGCCATCATGCAAAGCAGGTGTTTCTGGCCCTGCGACAGTGCCTCGGTCGTGGCGTCCAGCCAATGCGCACGGTCGAAGCGGTCCAGAACGGCCCGGGTCGCGTGGCGCGCTTCTGCCTTGCTGCGGCCCATCTGGCGCAGGCCAAAGCCGATCTCCTCGGCGACGGTCGGAAAGATGATCTGGTGTTCGGGATTCTGGAACAGGATGCCGACGGTCGCGATCGCCGCCTTGCGGTCCTTGCAGACATCCGTGCCTTCGATCAGCACGCGGCCCTGCGTCGGTTCGATCAGCCCGGCCAGCAGGCGCGCCAGCGTGCTTTTGCCCGATCCGTTTCGACCGATGATGCCGATGCGCGGCGCATCCAGCCGCAGATCGATTCCCTGGATGATCGGGCGGGGTCCGATGGCAAGATGAAGGCCTTGGATCTCGATACCCGAGCCGGGTTGCATTGTCGGCGTCCTCACGAGACGGTTTTCCAGAATCGGGAACCGCTCTAGCATCTTTAAGGCTGCTTGAAACCCGCATCTCGAAAGGAGACTCGGATGAGCTGGAATCCCGCGCTTGAACCCGGATGCCCCGATGACGTCGCGCTGGAAAGCATCGAAACCCTGATCGTGCCCCGAGCGCGCGACCTTGGCAGCTTCGAGGTCATGCGCGCCCTGCCTGCGCCCAAGCGCCAGATGGTCGGGCCGTTCATCTTCTTCGACCAGGCCGGGCCGGCCGAGTTCCTGACCGGGCAGGGCGTCGACATCCGTCCGCATCCGCACATCGGGCTGGGGACCGTCACCTATCTTTACCGTGGCGATTTCCACCACCGCGACAGCACCGGCGCCGATAAGGTCGTCCTGCCGGGAGAGGTGAACTGGATGGTCGCGGGCAAAGGCGTGACCCATTCCGAACGCACCAGCGAGGAGGGGCGCAAGGGTCCTCATTCCCTGTTCGGCATCCAGACCTGGATCGCGCTGCCCGAAACGCATGAGGACATGGCCCCGCTGTTCGAGCATCACGAAAAGAAAAGCCTGCCCGAATTCGAGGACAGCGGCATCCATGCTCGCCTGATCCTGGGTCGGGCCTATGGAGAACGGGCCCCCGCGACGCTGTATTCAGACGCCTTTTACCTCGACATCACGCTGGATCCCGGTGCGCTGTTTCCCCTGCCCGAGGATCACGAGGATCGGGGGATCTATGTGACGCAGGGCTCGATCCTGATTTCGGGGCAGGAATTCCCGGCCGGGCGGATGATGGTCTTTCGCCCCGGCGACAAGATCACTGTCGCGGCGGGCGCACAGGGTGCGCGCATCATGGCCTTGGGCGGCGAGACCCTGAACGGCCCACGCTATATCTGGTGGAACTTCGTCGCCTCGTCACAGGAGCGGATCGAGCAGGCGAAAGAGGAATGGCGCGAGGCCCGCTGGGGGCAGGGGCTGTTCAACCTGCCGCGCGGCGACAATCACGAATTCATTCCCCTGCCCTGACCAGCCCCGCTTTCGCGGCCGCAGGCGCGCCCGACTGTGGCCGGGTTGGTGCGGCCGGGTCGGCGGGGCTGCGGCCCAAAATAGTTCGGGGTCCCGGAAACCCTTGGCGGGGGCATTTCGTTGATCTCGAACTTGCAGGGACACAGGAAACAGGAGATTTCCAAATGAATTCCATCATCTACCTTGTCGGCCTTGTGGTCGTGGTGCTGTTCATCCTGTCGATGCTGGGGCTGCGCTGACGTTGTCGCGTGCCTTGCCCGCGATCCTTAGCCCTCGGCGGTGGCCGGACATAGCTGCAGATCGGTGCGCCATTCGGCGCAACGGTCGGCAAGTTCGGGTGGAAGGGGCTGGTCGGTAAAGATCGTGTCGATTTCGGCCAGACTGGCAATGCGCGCGGGTGCGGTCCGGCCCAGCTTGGAATGGTCGGTGACAAGAAACGACTTGCGGGCCTGTCGCAGGATTGCGCGGCTGACGCGAACCTCGGCCAGATCGAAATCCAGCATGTCGCCGTCATGGTCCAGCGCCGAGGTGCCGACCACCGCGTAATCTACCTTGAATTGCTCGAAGAACTGGGTCGTCAGTTCGCCCACCAGGCCGCCGTCCGACCGGCGCAGCGCGCCGCCTGCGACCATGATCTCGCATCCCGGATTCTCAAGCAGGATGTTCGCAACATTCATGTTGTTGGTGACGACGGTGATGTTCGAATGGTGCAGCAAGGCGCGGGCCACGGCCTCGGTCGTGGTGCCAAGGTTCAGGATCAGGCTGCAATTGTCCGGGATCTGGGCCGCGCAGGCCGCGGCGATGGCAGCCTTGGCGTCGGCATTCATGCGCCGGCGCGCCTCATAGCCCAGATTGACGGTTCCGGCACGCGGCACGGCGCCGCCATGGACGCGTTCCAGAACGCCCGCTTCGGCCATTTCGCCCAGATCGCGACGGATCGTCTGCAGCGTCACGTCGAAGCGCTGGGCCAGTTCATCGACCAGAACCCGGCCTTCGGCGCGGGCCAATTCCAGGATTTCCGCCTGTCGGATGCTCAATGCCATGCCTCTCCCCAGTCATGGATAGCGAAGCGAATCTACGCCCTTCGCGAATGTGCGCAAGCCTTCCGCTTGCTGTCATGAAAAAGAATTCTCCCAGTGAGAATGTTCGGATTCTTCCGATTCGCAAGACAAACGAAAATATCTGTTGACGGAACCGTGAACAGGGGTGCAGCCTTCAGGCGCGGGGCTGGGAGGCTTCGTGGAGGAGTCAGGGGCGATGCAGGAAGGGCCGGTTCAAGACCTTTTCATCCTGGGCGGCGGCATCAATGGCTGCGGAATCGCACGCGATGCGGCGGGTCGTGGCCTGTCCGTGACACTGGCTGAAATGGGCGATCTGGCACAGGCGACGTCCTCGGCCTCAACCAAGCTGTTCCACGGCGGCCTGCGCTATCTGGAGTTCTTCGAATTCCGCCTGGTGCGTGAGGCGCTGGAAGAGCGCGAGACGCTGCTGGCCGCGATGCCCCATATCAGCTGGCCGATGCGTTTCGTGCTGCCCTATTCCCCGGACATGCGCTTTGAAAGCGACACCCCCACCTCTCGGTTGCTGGGTGTCGCCATGCCCTGGATGCGCGGGCGGCGTCCGGCCTGGCTGATCCGGTTGGGGCTGTTTCTTTACGATAACCTGGGCGGTCGGCGTGTCCTGCCGGGAACCCGCAAGCTGGATCTGGCCGTCGATCCTGCCGGACGCCCGCTGAAGCCGGGATTCAGGCTCGGCTGGGAATATTCCGACTGCTGGGTGCAGGATGCGCGGCTGGTTGTCCTGAACGCCCGCGATGCCGAGGCGCGCGGGGCCACCATCCTGACCCGCCACCGCGTCACCCATGCCGAGCGCGCGGGGGATCTGTGGCGGATCACGACCGAGGGGCCGGAGGGGCAGCGCCTGCATCTGGCCCGCGCCCTGGTCAATGCGGGCGGCCCCTGGGTCGAGGACGTGATCCGGAATGTCACCCATATCCCGACGACCGAAGGCGTGCGGCTGGTTCGCGGCAGCCATATCGTCGTCCCGCGGCTCTATGACCACGACCGCTGCTATTTCTTCCAGGGCACGGACGGGCGGATCATCTTCGCCATCCCTTACGAGCAGGACTTTACCCTGATCGGGACGACCGACATGGACCACCGGGGCCCACCCGGAGAGGCGCGCTGCACGGATGAGGAACGCGATTATCTTTGCGCCTTCGCCAGCCGCTATTTCGCGCTGCCGATCCGGGCAGAGCAGGTGGTCTGGACCTATTCCGGGGTGCGCCCGCTTTACAATGACGGTGCGAAGTCGGCGACGGCAGCGACCCGCGACTATGTGCTCAGCGTGAATGCGGACGGACCGCCGCTGCTGAATGTCTTTGGCGGCAAGATCACCACCTATCGGCGGCTGGCGGAAAATGCGCTGGCCAAACTTGCCTCGCATTTCCCGCAGGCGGGCGCGGCCTGGACCGCCCGGGTGCCACTGCCCGGCGGGGATTTCCCGGTCGACGGGGTCGAGGCGCTGCGCGCGCGGATCGCGCAGGCCTATTCGTTCCTTTCGCCGGCCGAGGTGCAGCGCCTGCAACGCACCCACGGCACCGAAGTTTTCGATATCCTGGGCAACGCGCGCGCGCGTGCCGATCTGGGACACGATTTTGGCGCCGGTCTGACCGAGGCCGAGGTGCGCTGGTTCCTGACCCGCGAATACGCCCAAAGCGCCGAAGATATCCTTTGGCGCCGAACCAAGCTTGGACTGAAGATGACGCGCGCGCAGGCCGCCGACCTGGGCGAGTGGCTTGCCGGGCAAGCGGCCGACGCGGCCGAATGAGGGAGCGGGAATGACGCTGGAACTGCAATCGGTGTCGCGGATGGTCGAGGGGAGGGTGCATATCCATCCCACCAGCCTGACATTGCAGAATGGCTCGATGAACGTCCTGCTGGGTCCGACGCTGTCGGGCAAGACGACGCTGATGCGGCTGATGGCGGGGCTGGACCAGCCGACGACCGGGCGTGTCCTGTGGAATGGGGCTGATGTCACCGGCCGTCGCGTGCAGGATCGCGGTGTTGCGATGGTCTATCAGCAGTTCATCAACTATCCCGGCCTGACGGTTTACGAAAACATCGCCTCGCCCCTGCGCATCCTGCGGCGACCGCGCGCGGAAATCGACCGCAAGGTGCGCGAGACCGCCGAGATGCTGCACCTGACACCGATGCTGGCCCGTAAACCGTTGGAGCTGTCGGGGGGACAGCAGCAGCGCTGTGCCCTGGCGCGTGCGCTGGTCAAGGGGGCGGGACTGGTCTTGCTGGACGAGCCGCTGGCGAACCTCGACTACAAGTTGCGCGAAGAGCTGCGCGTCGAAATCCCCCGCATCTTCGAGGCCTCGGGCGCGATCTTCGTCTATGCCACGACCGAACCCGAAGAGGCCCTGCTGCTGGGCGGAAACGCCGCAACCATGTGGGAAGGGCGCGTGACGCAGTTCGGCCCCACCCCCCGCGTCTATCGCGAGCCGGTGGACGCCGTCACCGCCCGCGTGTTCAGCGACCCGCCGATGAACTTTGCCCCCTGCATCAAGCGTGGTCCCAGCCTCGACATCGGGCCGGGCGTCATCGTCCCGGCTGAGGGCGCCTTTGCCGTGCCGGACGGTCAATATCTGGCGGGGTTCCGCGCCAACCACCTGTGCACCGAACGGCCCGGCGCCGACGCACTGGAATTTCGCTGCCCCGTCATCGTCACCGAGATCACCGGGGCGCAAAGCTTCATCCATGTCGGGCATGGCGACGATCGCTGGGTCGGCCTTGTCGACGGCATCCATGATATTGAGCCGGGGCGGCAGATCTCGCTGTGGCTGGATCCGCGCCATGTCTATCTGTTCGACGCGGATGGCAGCCTTGTTGCGCCCGCCGCCTATGCCCGTGCAGCCTGAGGAAAGGGGGGAAGCATGGCCCAGATCACGCTGCAGAACCTGGCCCACAGCTATAGCGCGCATCCGAAATCGGATGCGGATTACGCGCTGAAGGAAATGAACCACGTCTGGCAGGATGGCGGCGCCTATGCGCTGCTCGGTTCGTCCGGTTGTGGCAAGACGACGCTTTTGAACATCATTTCGGGCCTGCTGCGCCCCAGTCAGGGCCGGATCCTGTTCGGGGACCGGGACGTGACGGACGCACCGACGACCCAGCGCAATATCGCGCAGGTGTTCCAGTTCCCGGTGGTCTACGATACCATGACCGTGCGCGAAAACCTGGCCTTTCCACTGCGGAACCGGGGGCGCGACGCCGCCTATATCGCCAGCCGCGTGCAGGACATCGCCCGGATGATCGGGATGGAGGCGATGTTGTCGCGCAAGGCGCAGGGCCTGACGGCCGATGCCAAGCAGAAGATCAGCCTGGGCCGCGGCATGGTGCGCGAGGATGTGAACGCGATCCTGTTCGACGAGCCGCTGACCGTCATCGATCCGCATATGAAATGGGAATTGCGCAGCCAGCTGAAGCAGCTTCACCGCCAGTTCGCGCATACCATGATCTATGTCACCCACGACCAGACCGAGGCGCTGACCTTCGCCGACAAGGTGGTGGTCATGTATGACGGCCGGGTCGTCCAGATCGGGACGCCCGAAGAGCTGTTCGAAAGGCCCGCGCACAGTTTCGTCGGCTATTTCATCGGTTCGCCGGGCATGAACTTCCTGGATGCCCGGATCGAGGGAAACCGCGCCATTCTGCCCAAGGGCGAAACGGTGGATCTGGGCGCGGATTATGGCCGGCAGTCGGGGCAAACCCGCATCGGCATCCGGCCGGAACATGTCCGATTGTCCGGGGCCGAGGGTTTGACCGTCTCCATCCGCCGGGTCGAGGACGTCGGACGCCACCGCATCCTGCGCGCCATATTGTCGGGCCATGATCTCAATATTCTGCTTCCCGAGGGGCAGGCGCTGCCCTCGGATCCGGTGCGCGTCGCGTTCCAACCCGGCAAGGTCGGGGTCTATGTGGATGACTGGCGCGTCCAGCCGAAGCTCGTCGAAAGGGCCGCCTGATGCAGAAAGTCCAGAACAACAAGGCTTGGTTCCTGGTGCTGCCGGTCCTGGTGCTGGTCGCCTTTTCGGCTGTCATTCCTTTGATGACGGTCGTGAACTATGCCTTCAACGACACTTTCGGGAACAACGCCTTCTTCTGGGCGGGTCTCGAATGGTTCGACGAGATGATCCACTCCGACCGCCTGCATGGCGCATTGGGGCGGCAGGCGCTGTTCTCGGCGATCATCCTGGCGATCGAGGTGCCGCTGGGCATCTTCGTGGCGCTGAACATGCCCAAGAAGGGATTCTGGTCCAGCCTCGTGCTGGTGGTGATGGCGCTGCCGCTGCTGATCCCGTTCAACGTCGTCGGCACGATCTGGCAGATCTTCGGTCGTCAGGACATCGGGCTGCTTGGCCATACGCTGGCGGCGATGGGGATCGACTACAACTATACCAACGATCCGATCGATGCCTGGGTCACAGTGATCGTCATGGATGTCTGGCACTGGACTAGCCTTGTCGCCTTGCTGTGCTATGCCGGGCTGCAGTCCATCCCACAGGCCTATTACCAGGCGGCCAAGATCGACCAGGCCAGCCGCTGGGCCGTGTTCCGCTTCATCGAACTGCCGAAGATGAAGGGGGTGCTGCTGATCGCAGTCCTGCTGCGCTTCATGGACAGCTTCATGATCTATACCGAGCCCTTCGTCGTGACCGGGGGCGGACCCGGAAACTCGACCACCTTCCTGTCCATCGACCTGGTGAAGATGGCAGTCGGGCAGTTTGACCTTGGCCCGGCCGCCGCCTTCAGCCTGATGTATTTCCTGGTAATCCTGCTGGTCAGCTGGGTCTTCTACACGGTCATGACCAACCTGGACAAATCGGAGGCGGGGCAATGAAGTCGCGCTCGTCCGGGATCGTCATGACGCTTTACCTGCTGTTCCTGATGATCCCGATCTATTGGCTCGTGAACATGAGCCTGAAGACCAATACCGAGATCACGGGCGCCTTCTCGCTGTTTCCGCAGAACCTGACATTCCGCAACTATCGCGTCATCCTGACCGATCCCAGCTGGTACATGGGCTATGTGAACTCGATCATCTATGTGGTGATGAACACCGTGATCTCGGTCTCGGTGGCGCTGCCCGCGGCCTATGCCTTCAGCCGCTACAGTTTCATCGGGGACAAGCACCTGTTCTTCTGGCTGCTGACGAACAGGATGGCGCCGCCCGCGGTCTTTGCGCTGCCCTTCTTCCAGCTTTACAGCTCGATCGGGCTTTTCGACACGCATATCGCGGTGGCGCTGGCGCATTGCCTGTTCAACGTGCCCTTGGCGGTCTGGATCCTTGAAGGTTTCATGCGCGGCGTCCCGAAAGAGATCGACGAGACGGCCTATATCGACGGATATTCCTTCCCGCGCTTCTTCATCCGCATCTTCATGCCGCTGATCGCCAGCGGCATCGGGGTGGCGGCCTTCTTCTGCTTCATGTTCTCGTGGGTGGAGCTGCTTTTGTCCCGCACGCTGACCAGCGTGAACGCAAAACCGATCGCCGCCACCATGACGCGCACTGTTTCTGCCTCGGGCATGGACTGGGGGGTGCTGGCGGCGGCGGGGGTGCTGACGCTGGTGCCGGGCGCGCTGGTGATCTGGTTCGTCCGCAACTACATCGCCAAGGGCTTCGCCCTGGGGAGGGTGTGATGGCTGAAGCCGCAATTCCCGTGCATCGGCGTGGCAACTGGCCCGCGATCTATCTGGGGGCCACGGGTGTTCTGGCCGTGGCGCTTGCCTTCCTGATCTGGGCCACCCCGGTAAAGGACGGGACCAAGGCCTGGACCGCGCCGATGATCCCGGGCGGCTGGATGGCCTGGACCTTTGCCGTCGCCCTGTTCTTCTGGTTGATCGCGGCACTGCTGGTCCTGTTCACCATTCTTGCCATCCGCTTCCCCGAAGCCCCGCGCCGGGGCGTGCTGCGGATCGAGACGACGCGCGGGGACCGCCTGTTCATCACGTTGCTCGGCTCGGCCTTCATCTGCCTTGGCTGGCTGTTCTTTGCCGGGCCGCCGGTGTGGTGGGGGCTGGGTCTAAGTCTTGTCTACGCCGCAGCGGTCTTTCGCTGGGTCTGAACTGCCGCATCCCGGAGGGGTAGCCGGGTGCGGAAATCACCAAAGGACGTCTCATCAGGGAGGAAAAACATGAGACCGACCAAGACAACCACGGCAATCGCGCTTGCGCTGATGGTCGTGGGGGGAAGCCCCGCCTGGGCCGATATGGAGGCCGCCAAGAAATTCCTGGATGCCGAGATCGGCGACCTGTCCAGCCTGTCGCGCGCCGACCAGGAAAAGGAAATGCAATGGTTCATCGACGCCGCGAAGCCGCTGGCGGGGATGGAGATCAAGGTGGTGTCGGAAACCATCACCACCCATGAATACGAATCCAAGGTGCTGGCCCCGGCCTTCACCGCGATCACAGGGATCAAGGTCACGCATGACCTGATCGGCGAAGGTGACGTCGTCGAGAAGCTGCAAACCCAGATGCAGACCGGCGAGAACATCTATGACGGCTATGTCAACGACTCGGATCTGATCGGCACCCACTGGCGCTATCAGCAGGCGCGCGACCTGACCAAGTGGATGGCTGAAGAGGGCAAGGACTTCACAAGCCCGACGCTGGACCTGCCCGATTTCATCGGGTTGAAGTTCACCACCGCCCCGGATGGAGAGCTGTATCAGCTGCCCGACCAGCAGTTCGCGAACCTCTATTGGTTCCGCTATGACTGGTTCAACGACCAGAAGACCAAGGACGATTTCAAGGCCAAGTATGGCTATGACCTGGGCGTTCCGGTGAACTGGTCCGCCTACGAGGACATCGCCGAATTCTTCACCGGCCGCGACATGTCCTATATCGAAGGTGGCCCGGCGAAGGCCTGGGGCAACATGGACTATGGCAAGAAGGACCCCAGCCTTGGCTGGCGGTATACCGATGCCTGGATGTCCATGGCCGGGATGGGCGACAAGGGCGAACCGAACGGATTGCCCGTCGACGAATGGGGCATCCGCGTCGATGAAAACAGCCGTCCGGTCGGTTCCTGCGTGGCGCGTGGCGGGGCGACGAACGACGCGGCGGCGGTCTATGCCGTGACCAAGGCGATCGAGTGGCTGCAGAAATACACGCCGCCCGAAGCCCAAGGCATGACCTTCAGCGAGGCGGGCCCCGTTCCGGCGCGCGGCGACATTGCCCAGCAGATGTTCTGGTACACGGCCTTCACCGCCGACATGGTCAAGGAGGGCACGCCGGTCGTGAATGCGGACGGCACCCCGAAATGGCGCATGGCCCCCAGCCCGCACGGCGCCTATTGGAGCGAGGGTACCAAGATCGGCTATCAGGACGTGGGCAGCTGGACGCTGATGAAATCGACGCCGGTCGATCATGCCCAGGCGGCCTGGCTTTACGCGCAGTTCGTCACCTCGAAGACCGTGGACGTGAAGAAATCCCATGTCGGGCTGACCTTCATCCGCGACTCGACCATCCACGATAAGTCCTTCACGGAACGCGCGCCGAAGCTGGGGGGACTGGTCGAGTTCTATCGCTCGCCCGCACGCGTGCAATGGTCGCCGACCGGCACCAACATCCCGGACTATCCGAAGCTGGCGCAGTTGTGGTGGCAGAATATCGGCGACGCCATGTCGGGGGCCAAGACCCCGCAGGAGGCGCTGGATGCGCTTTGCGCGGAACAGGAAAAGGTGCTGGAACGGCTTGAGCGTGCTGGCGTCCAGGGAGACCTTGGTCCGAAGCTGAACGAGGAAAAGGACCCGCAGGAATGGCTTGATGCCGAAGGTTCCCCCGTCGCAAAGATCGAGAATGAAAAGCCCAAGGGTGAGACGATCTCGTATGACGAGCTGATCAAGTCCTGGCAGTAAGACGAACGGGGGCGGGGCGATCGGCCTTGCCCCTTTTTTCCCTTTCCCGGCGGACGGCGCATCGGTTTTCGTCCGCGGGGCCCCAGCATTTTCGGACGGACGATGACCCATATTCTTGCGATCGATCAGGGGACGACTTCGTCCCGCGCCATCCTTTTTGACGGCTCGCTCAACGTCGTGTCGATGGCGCAAGAAGAGTTTCGCCAGCATTTCCCGGCCTCGGGCTGGGTCGAGCATGACCCCTCGGACCTGTGGGCAACGGTCGCCGCCACCGCGCGCGCTGCGATCGAGCGGGCGGGAATAGGTGCAAAAGACATTGCCGCGATCGGGATCACGAACCAGCGCGAAACGACGCTGCTGTGGGATCGCAAGACGGGACGACCGCTGCACAATGCCATCGTCTGGCAGGACCGCCGGACCGCCGATCTGTGCGAAAGGCTCAAGGCCGCGGGGCATGAGCCGATGATCTCGGCCCGGACGGGACTGCTGCTTGATCCCTATTTCTCGGGCACCAAGCTGGCCTGGCTTCTGGATCATGTCGAGGGCGCGCGCGCGCGGGCCAAGGCGGGCGAGCTGGCCTTCGGCACCGTGGACAGCTGGCTGATCTGGAACCTGACCGGAGGGCAGGTCCACGTGACCGACGCGACCAATGCCGCGCGCACCCTGCTTTACAACATCGCTGAAAACCGCTGGGACGCCGAGATCTGCGGCCTTCTGGACATTCCCATGCAGCTTCTGCCCGAGGTGCGCGATTGCGCCGGGGATTTCGGGGTGACGCGCGCCGATCTGTTCGGACGCGAGATCCCGATCCTTGGCGTCGCGGGTGACCAGCAGGCGGCGACTGTGGGGCAGGCCTGCTTCCGCCCCGGCATGATGAAGTCCACTTATGGCACCGGTTGCTTCGCCCTGCTGAACACGGGCGCGGATCTTGTCCCCTCGCGCAACCGACTGCTGACGACCATTGCCTATCGCCTGGACGGGAAGACGACTTATGCGTTGGAGGGGTCGATCTTCATCGCGGGCGCGGTCGTTCAATGGCTGCGCGATGGGTTGAAGATCATCCGCACCGCGTCCGAGAGCCAGCCGCTTGCGCAAAAGGCGGACGAAACGCAGGAGGTGGTGATGGTCCCCGCCTTCACCGGACTTGGCGCACCCTATTGGCGGCCGGATTGCCGGGGCGCGATCTTCGGGCTGACGCGCAACTCGGGTCCGGCGGAGTTTGCGCGCGCGGCGCTGGAAAGCGTCGGCTATCAGACCCGCGACCTGCTTGAGGCCATGCGGGCGGACTGGACGACCCCGGGCCAGGCCGTGCTGCGCGTCGATGGCGGCATGACGGCCAGCGACTGGTCGATGCAGTTTCTGGCGGACATCCTTGGTGCGCCGGTGGACCGGCCCCGCGTGACCGAGACGACTGCCCTTGGCGCGGCCTATCTGGCGGGGCTGGCGGCCGGGGTCTGCCCCGGGCCCGAACAGTTCGCCAGCCAATGGGCGCTGGATCGCCGGTTCGAACCGAGGATGGATGACAGTCTGCGGCAGGCCAAGTATGCCCGCTGGAAAAAGGCCGTTGCGGCCACGATGGAGGCTGCATGAATTCCTTTGGCTTCGCCCTTCCGGGCCGCGTGATGTTCGGCCGGGGCGAGGCGCAGAAGGCTCCGGCCCTGATCCGTGCGTTCGGGGGGCGGGGTATCGTCGTTCACGGCGCGGATCCGCTGCGTGCCGAATGGCTGGTCCGGTCCTTGCAAGATCAGGGTGCCGAGGTCGCGACCATCGCCTGCCCCACCGAGCCGACCTTGCCGATGCTGGAAGCGGCGCTGGCTCAGGCGCGCGGGGCTGGGGCGGACTGGGTCGCGGGACTTGGCGGCGGGGCCACGCTGGATCTTGGCAAGGCGCTGGCCGCGCTTCTGCCCGCGCCCGGCGGGATCATGGACCACCTGGAGGTCGTCGGTCGCGGGTTGCCGCTGGCCCGCCCGCCCTTGCCCTATGTCGCCCTGCCAACCACGGCCGGAACCGGGGCCGAGGCGACGCGGAATGCGGTCATCGGCCTGCCCGACTACGGGCGCAAGGTCTCGATCCGGGATGAGAGGATGCTGCCCCGGATTGCGATCGTCGATCCGGCTCTGACGGATGGCTGTCCGGCCGCGGTCACGCTGGCCTCGGGGCTGGATGCGGTGGCGCAGGTGATCGAGCCCTATGTCTCGGCACGGGCCACGCCCTTTACCGATGCGCTGGTGCTGCCGGTGATCGAAACTGGTCTGCGTGCACTGGTTACGCTGATGCGGATCGAGGATGCGGATGCCCGTGACCGGCTGGCCTGGACCAGCCTTTGCGGGGGCATCGCGCTGGCCAATGGCGGGTTGGGCGCGGTCCACGGGCTGGCTGGGGTGATCGGGGGTGTCATGCCCGCCGCGCATGGCGCGATCTGCGGTGCGCTGCTGGGCCCGGTGCTTGAGATGAACCGGCGGCTTCTGCCGGGCAGCGGGCGGATCGCCAAGGTCTGCGGCATCCTGGGCGAGGTCTTTTCCGTTCCGACGGCCAAGGGACCGCGGGCGCTCGCCGATTGGGCCAAGGCCAGCGGCCTGCCGGGCCTTGTGGCACAAGGGCTGGACCCCGCCTCCCATCGGGCGGTGGTGGAGGCGTCGCTTTCCAGTTCCTCGATGAAGGGCAATCCGGTCGCGCCGCCCTTGGCCGAGCTTGAGGCCGTCCTGACTGCCGCGGGCTAGGCCGTTCCGGTCCCGCACGACGCCGGGGTGGGATATTCGCGCCATCCGCCAGAAAGCGGCATTCTGACGTCGCATTGTGGCCCTCCCGTTGCCCGCGCACGCTTCAAATCGGGGGCAGGACAGGGATGCGCAGGCCGCGCAAGTCACATGAAAGCAGCACTTTGATATGGCCCCTTGCTGGGCTATCGGCTTTGGCAGGGCGTGCCGGGCTGGCCCGGACGCATGGCATATGCATGAAGGAGCAGGCGTATGACGGCGGAACTGATCGACGGAAAAGGCTTTGCGACGGAAGTCCGCAAGCGCGTTGGTGCGCATGTGGCCGAGCTTTCTGGTTTGGGAATTGTTCCCGGTCTTGCGGTTGTGCTTGTTGGCGAGGATCCGGCATCGGAGGTTTATGTTCGCAACAAGGGCATCCAGACGCGCGAGGCGGGGATGAACTCTTGGGAGCACAAGCTGCCCGCCGACACCACGCAAGAGGCTCTGATGGCGCAGGTGGCGGCGCTGAATGCCGATCCGGCGGTGCACGGGATCCTGGTGCAGCTGCCGCTGCCCCGCCATCTTGAC